>OKSN01001553.1_pt1 | contig 11356 bp, 5 predicted proteins | sample 1606191 | NCBI WGS metagenome assembly OKSN01 (sample SAMEA3879535, study PRJEB24766) | human gut metagenome | biome: human-associated habitat; feature: feces | place: USA | collected 1985/1987
TTCTTTATTCACCGGACATTATGCCTGGCGTAGAAATGATACGGGAATTGCCCGTGGTGATGCAGGTATGGTTATCCGGCCGGAGCAAACTACGATTGCAGATATGTTTAAGTCTGCCGGATATACGACCGGAGCTATCGGGAAGTGGCATTTAGGCTTGGGGGATAAAACGGGTACGCAGGATTGGAACAAGAAAGTTAGTCCGGGGCCGGAAGATTTGGGATTTGACTACTCTTGCCTAATGGCTGCTACCGGTGACCGCGTGCCTTGTGTATGGATGGAAAATCAACAGGTGCTTAATTATGATCCATCGGCTCCTATTGAAGTAAGTTATACAAAGCCTTTTCCCGGCGAACCTACCGGAAAGAATAATCCGGAGTTATTGACAAATTTGAAACCGTCTCCGAATCATGGTCATAATCAGGCTATCGTTAATGGAATTTCCCGTATCGGATATATGAAGGGAGGAGGTAAAGCACTTTGGAAGGATGAAGACATTGCTGATACGATAATTGCGAAAACGGTAGGTTTTATCGAAAGAAATAGTGATAAACCTTTCTTCCTGTATGTAGGAACCAATGATGTACATGTCCCTCGTTTTCCGCATCCTCGTTTTGTAGGCAAAAGCGGAATGGGGTATCGGGGAGATGCCATTCTTCAGTTTGATTATACGGTAGGTAAGATTCTGGAGGCATTAGAGAAACAGGGATTGCGGGAAAATACTTTAATTGTATTGAGTAGTGATAATGGTCCGGTGGTGGATGATGGCTATCAGGATCAGGCGGTAGAACTGTTGGGCGACCATCGTCCTTGGGGAAACCTGCGTGGAGGTAAATATAGTAATTTTGAAGCAGGTACTCGCGTTCCGTTTATTGTCAGCTGGCCTGATAAGGTGAAAAAAGGTAAAACTTCGGATGCTTTGGTGTCTCAGATTGATTTATTTGCTTCAATGGCTGAATTGGTGGGACAAGAGATGCAGTCGGGTGCCGGAGTAGACAGTCAGAATCAGTTGAAAGCCTTTTTGGGAACTGATCGTAAGGGACGTGATTATGTGATCGAAGCTTCTGGTTCTTTGTCTGTTTCAGACGGAGCCTGGAAATATATTACTCCGAATAAAGGGGCAGCTTTTATGAAACTGACAAGGACTGAGACTGGTAATGCTCCGGTAGATCAACTATACAATCTGAAAAAGGACAGAGGTGAGAAAGAAAATCTGGCTGAAAAATATCCGGAGAAGGTGAAAGCTATGAAAGCCATATTGGAACGGGAAAAAGCGAATACTAAGTAAGATAGGATATTCGGATGTTTAGGGATATGGCAAGGTGTAGGTAGAGAACCGAATTTTAATCATTGAATGTAATTATGTTTTTATTAAATCTTTTAGTAGCAGCCTCGGGAACGGTAGCAGGTTATCAGGAACGTCCTAATATTATTGTTTTTCTGGTAGATGATATGGGACTTATGGATACTTCCGTTCCTTTTCTGACAGACGGGAGCGGAAATCGGGTGAGGCATTCTTTAAATAATTGGTATCATACTCCCAACATGGAGAGGATGGCCGAACAAGGGATCTGCTTTTCTACTTTATATGCGCAAAGTGTGAGTTCCCCTTCCAGAGCCTCATTGTTGACGGGGCAAAACGCAACAAGACATCGCACTACGAACTGGATTAATGCGGAAAGTAATAACCGTACTCCTTTCGGGCCTCCTGATTGGAATTGGAAAGGGCTGACGAAGGATATTCCGACCATGCCGAAAGTTCTGCAACAGGCTGGATATAAGACGATTCATATAGGAAAAGCTCACTTCGGCTGTATGGATAGCGAGGGTGAAAATCCGTTGAATCTTGGTTTTGATGTCAACATTGCGGGGTCGGGAATAGGACATCCCGGCAGTTATTATGGTGAGTGGGGATACGGTCATATTAAAGGTTCGAAAGCCAGAGCAGTACCCGATCTGGAGAAATATCATGGTACGGATACTTTCCTGAGCGAAGCCCTGACGATAGAGGCTAACCGTGAGATAGCTAAAGCTGTGGAAGAAAAGCGTCCTTTTTATTTGAATATGGCTCATTATGCTGTCCATGCACCTTTCCAGGCCGACAAACGTTTTCTGTCCCGTTATACAGACCCAAATAAGAAGGAACAGGCCAAGGCCTTTGCTACATTGATAGAAGGCATGGATAAGTCTTTGGGGGACATCATGGACCAACTTGAAAAATTGGGAATTGCGGAAAACACTTTGATTTTCTTTTTGGGAGATAACGGTGGAGACGCACCTTTAGGAGAAGAACGGGGATATGGTTCTTCCGCGCCATTGAGAGGAAAAAAGGGTACGGAGTTTGAAGGTGGTATGCGTGTGCCTTTTATTGTGAGTTGGGCAAAGCCCCGGAAAGGTAATAAATTTCAGAAGCGGTTACCTATTGAAGTCGGAGGTATGCAAAGCCAATTGGGAACGATCATGGATATTTATCCGACAGTTTTATCGGTAGCCGGATGTAAACTGCCTGCCGATTATGTAATAGACGGATTCGATCTAAAGAAGCAGCTAAGTGGAAAAGTCAATAGAAAACGTCTTGAAACGTTCCTTATGCACTTCCCTCACGCTCATCGCGGCAATTACTTCACAGTATATCGCGAGGGAGATTGGAAGCTGATTTACTATTATTCGCCGGAGACTCCGAAGCAACCGAAAGCGGTACTTTATAATCTGAAAGAGGATCAGGAAGAGAAAAAAGAACTTTCTTCTGTATTTCCTGATAAATGTAGGGAGATGATTCGTAATATGTCGTCTCGGTTGGAAAAAGAAGGCGCTCTTTATCCTATTGATAAACAAGGAAATGAGCTGAAACCTTTTGTTTATTTTTAAGATTCTCTTTTGTTTACCTCTAATTTTAAGTAAGTGAAAAATAATGAGTTATCGAAAGTTGTTGTTTACTATATTGTTTCTATTGGCTATTGATTCATATGCTTCGGTAGTAACTGTTTCTACTCATGTGCATGATATGGAATTTCGAGACTTGGCAAGAAAATGGGATGAAGCAATACCGCTAGGAAATGCGACTATTGGTTCTTTAATCTGGCAAAAAGGAGAACGTTTGCGTATGTCCATAGATCGCAGTGATTTGTGGGACTTGCGGCATTCTAAAGAATTAGAAGGAGAAGGCTTCTCTTTTCATTGGTTGTACGAACAGCTTCAAAAAGGAGATTATACACCGGTACAGAGGCGGTTTGATGATCCATATAACGCTTATCCCGGCCCTTCAAAAATTCCGGGTGCGGGTTTGGAGTTTCCAATAGAACATTTTGGAGAGGTTGAAAAAGTGCATTTATATCAACGACAAGCTGTATGTGAAGTTGTATGGAAATCAGGAGTATCCTTACGCTGTTTTGTCCATGCCCAAAAACCTGTGGGTTGGTTTATATTTGAAGGGGTAGAAGCTGATTTTGAGCCATTATTAATTCCTCCTTCTTATAATGAAGAAGTAAGACATACCGCTGAAGATCATAGTCAACATAGTCTGTTCCGACTCGGATATGAACAAGGAAAAGTTGAACGGACATTATCCGATAAATTTGTTTATAATCAACCTGGTTGGGGGGATTTTTCTTATTCGGTTGCAGTAAAATGGAAGCGGTTTGGAGAAAAAATAATAGGTGTATGGAGTGTTACCTCTTCTCTTGTAAAAGAAGAAGCATCACAAATTGTGGATGAGGCTATGAATGCCGGAATAGAGGCTTATTATCAGACTCACCAAAATTGGTGGAATATATTTTATAGCCGTTCGTCTCTCACATTGCCGGACAAGGTGATAGAAAAGCAATATTACAATGAAATTTATAAAATGGGGAGTATCTCTAGAAAAGACTCGTATCCGATATCTTTACAGTCTGTGTGGACAGCTGACAATGGGCAATTACCTCCTTGGAAAGGTGATTATCATCACGATTTGAATACACAATTGAGTTACTGGCCTTTTTATACTGGCAATTATTTGGAAGAAAGTTACGGATATTTACATACTTTGTGGAATCAACTGAAGGAAAATAAGAAATATACGAAAACCTATTTTGGAACTGAGGGGTTGAATGTTCCGGGAGTTTGTACTTTACTGGGACAACCGATGGGAGGATGGTGTCAATATTCATTAGGCCCAACTGTTTCCGCATGGCTTTCCCAGCATTTTTATTTATACTGGAAATATTCACAGGACCGTCAATTTTTAATAGACAGGTGTTATCCCTATTTGAAAGAAGTTGCTACTTATTTGGAGCAGTTTACTATAGTGAAAGATGGGATAAGAAGTTTACCTTTAAGTTCATCTCCGGAATTTAAAGATAATAGTATGGATGCTTGGTTTAGAGAGATGACGAATTTTGACCGTGCATTGGTTCGTTTTGCTTTTCGTGCAGCAGCTGAATTGGCTAGGGAATTAGGGCGAAAAGATGAAGCTGATCATTGGGAGAAACTGGAGGAAGAATTACCTGATTTTATTTTTGATGCTCAAGGGGGATTGTCTATTGCTGTAGGGCATCCATACGAACATTCTCATAGACATTTTTCTCATTTATTAGCAATTCATCCGTTAGGATTGCTTGATAAATCTTATGGAAAAAGCGATTCTCAAATTATTGATGTTAGTTTGAATACATTAGATAAATACGGGCCTGGCGGTTGGACCGGGTATTCGTATAGTTGGTTGGCAAATTTAAAGGCACGGGCTTTTGATGGCAACGGAGCTGCTAAGGCCTTACGTATATTTGCGGAGTGTTTTTGTTTAAGAAATGGTTTTCATGCAAATGGAGATCAAAGTAGAAGTGGTAAGTCCGGATTTACTTATCGTCCATTTACATTAGAAGGGAATATGGCTTTTGCCTCCGGAGTTCAGGAGATGTTATTACAAAGTCACAGTGGAGTTATCCGTGTTTTTCCTGCTATTCCGTCCGATTGGAAAGATGTTTCGTTTGATAAGCTACGTGCCATAGGAGCCTTTGTTGTAAGTGCCAGTTTAGAAAACGGAGATGTTTCTTTGGTTAAAGTTGTTTCTGAGAAAGGAGGCTTGTTGCGTTTGGTCAATCCTTTTAAAGGAAAATTCAGGATTGCTGGGAAAAAGAAGAAGATTACTGAAAAGAATGGAGTTCTTGAGTTAAAAACACGGGCGGGTGAAGAAATAACGTTAGAAAGAATTGGTTTGTGAAGGCTTTAATTTGAGGAATGCATGAAAAGAAGCTATAATATTAAAAGAACATCATTTGTATGTGTTGCTCTTTTGTTAGTAGCTTTGCCGGGTGTGGCAGAGAAGAAAAGAGAAGCAAGAGGCATATCTCAATGTTGTCGGAGATTATTTTAATGACTACAAAGAGGAAAAAATAGTAAATGAGAAATATCCGGAGGTCTTGCAGAGACTGAAAAACAACTTGAAAACATTTAAATAACTACATAAATAAATATGAAAAACTTGAATTTGACTTTTTATGCGTTCGCAGGTATTTCTTCGATGCCTGTTACCCTGTTGGCCGGACAGTTTCAACCGGAGAAGAAATCTATAGATAAACAACACCCCAATATAGTACTTATTGTTGCTGACGATCTGGGTTACGGAGATTTGAGTTGCTATGGGGCTGATGCAATACAAACTCTCGGTATGGACCGTATTGCTAATGAGGGTATTCGTTTTACTCAAGGATTTTGTACGGCGGCTACTTCTACCCCCAGTCGTTATTCGGTAATGACAGGCAGGTATCCCTGGACAAATCCGGATGCAAAGATATTGCCGGGGAATGCAAAGTTGATTATTGATACAGAGGCAATTACTTTGCCTAAGGTAATGAAACAGGCCGGATACATAACCGGTTCCGTAGGAAAATGGCATATCGGACTAGGGGATGGTAATGTGGACTGGAATAAAAGAGTATATCCGGGAGCCTCTGAGATTGGATATGATTATTCGTTTATTCAGGCAGCTACGAATGATCGGGTGCCTTGCGTTTTTTTAGAGAATAATAAAGTGATAGGGCTTGAGGCGGAAGACCCGCTTTATGTTGACTATCGGAAAAATTTTCCTGGAGAGCCTACGGGGAAAGATAATCCGGAATTATTAAGAATGCATCCCAGTGTCGGGCATGCCGGTTCGATAGTGAATGGAGTGCCCCGTATTGGTTTCCAAAAAGGGGGAAAGGCAGCACAATGGCGGGATGAGGATATGGCACAGTTATTTCTTCAAAAAGCGAAGCAATTTGTCGTAGATAATAAAGAGCGTCCTTTTTTTCTTTATTATGGCCTGCATCAGCCGCATGTGCCTAGAGTACCTAATGAACGTTTTATTGGTAAGTCGGGTATGGGGCCTCGCGGAGATGTTATTCTCGAAGCTGATTGGTGTGTTGATGAGTTTTTGAAAGAACTGGACCGGTTGGGACTGGCAGAAAATACGATTGTAATATTGACGAGCGATAACGGCCCTGTGTTGGATGATGGATATAAGGACCAGGCAGTAGAGTTGGTTGGTAAACACCGTCCGGCAGGTCCTCTTCGCGGTTGGAAGACGACGATGTATGACGGAGGAGTACGTGTGCCGTTTATGTTGCGCTGGCCCGCTATGGTAAAACCAGGAGTATCCGACGCTTTTGTTTGTCAGATGGATCTGTTGGCTTCATTTGCCGGACTGTTGGGACAAACTTATCCGGATAAACTTGATAGTCGGAACACCTTGAAGGCTTTTCTGGGTAAAAGTAAAAAGGGTCGGGAAGAATTGGTAATTGAAGGTATGTTCAATTATGCCTATCGAAAAGGAGATTGGGCGTTAATACCTCCTTATCGTAAACAGACGGAATATCAACTTTATAATTTAAAAGAAGATATCGGGCAGAAGCATAACTTGGCTGATAAATATCCGAAAAAGGTAAAAGAGCTTACTGATGAGTTTGAAGCGCTGAAGCTGAGTACGGGTAAAAAAACTAGATTTTAATCGTTGAATATAAGTATGCTTTGATAAAAGATAAATAAGCTGAATCTTTATGTTTTTCTCTAAGTCGGTTCCTTTTTTGTATACCATTGTTTTCTTTGTTTAAGTTGGGCAAATAGTGAAAAAAAGTAATAAGAACAAAGAATATTTAAAAAAACGCCTTTTTGAATAGGGGTACAATGAACTGGTGTGTATTTATTATACATTAGCGAAATATTTCCGTAAATAAAGCGGAAGTATTGGAAAAACAAAAGTTGAGATAGAAATAAAAAGCAGTCTTATGTCTAATTCTAAATAAGTAAAACATGATTAAAAACCACTCTTTCTGTTTGCGAAAACTTAGATTTATCGCAGTGTTTTTACTCTTTTATCCGATTTCACTTCTTTCCATACAAGCATCTGAAAAGTCCGATATGAGTAATGTCGTTTCGAACACGGCTCAACAGACCTCGGGTATTCTTAGTGTGAAGAAAGTAAATCCGACAACAGTCGATGTGTTATTCTCCAATAATCAGCGGAGGACAATTGATTTTTACGGAGAGAATATCTTCCGTGTATTTCAGGATAATTCGGGAGGAATCATCCGTGACCCGGAAGCAAAACCTGAGGCACAGATACTTGTAGACCAGCCTCGTCGTCAAGTATCCAATCTGGCAATAGATGAAAAGGACGGCATTATAACATTGGCTACCGGAAAAGTCCGGGTCGAACTGAATAAACAGACAGGGCTGATGAAGGTCATCAATCTGGGAACAAATGCCTGTGTCATTGATGAAATTGCTCCTGTGGTATTCGAACCGAAGAAAGTAACTGTTACTTTGAAAGAGCAGCCGGATGAGTACTTCTACGGTGGCGGCGTACAGAACGGACGCTTCTCTCATAAAGGCAAAGTCATTGCTATCGAGAATCAGAATAGCTGGACCGACGGCGGCGTAGCATCCCCTACCCCTTTCTATTGGTCGACAAACGGCTACGGAATGATGTGGTATACATTTAAAAAAGGTGAGTATGACTTTGGCGCAACGGAAAAAAATGTTGTGAAACTATCTCACAATTCTTCCTACCTTGATATTTTTTATATGGTTAACGATGGAGCCGTTGCGTTGCTGAACGACTTCTATCAACTGACGGGAAATCCTGTTTTACTCCCCAAATTTGGTTTTTACGAAGGACATTTGAATGCCTACAACCGTGACTATTGGAAAGAAGATGAAAAAGGAATTCTTTTTGAAGATGGAAAACGTTACAAGGAGAGCCAGCGTGACAACGGCTGTGTGAAGGAGTCGCTCAACGGCGAGAAGGACAACTATCAGTTCTCGGCGCGTGCGGTGATCGACCGTTATGCGGCTTACGACATGCCTCTCGGATGGCTGCTTCCCAACGACGGTTACGGTGCAGGATACGGACAGACCGAAACGCTGGACGGTAACATTGCCAACTTGAAAAGTCTGGGAGATTATGCCCGTCAAAACGGAGTGGAGATCGGACTTTGGACACAGTCAGACTTGCATCCGAAGGAAGGCGTAAGTGCTTTGCTGCAACGTGATATTGTGAAAGAGGTTCGTGATGCAGGCGTGCGTGTACTGAAAACAGACGTAGCGTGGGTAGGTGCCGGATACTCCTTCGGGTTGAACGGTGTGGCTGACGTAGGCCGTATTATGCCTTACTATGGAAATGATGCACGTCCTTTCATTATCTCTTTGGACGGTTGGGCAGGCACACAACGTTATGCCGGAATTTGGTCGGGCGACCAGACAGGCGGTGTGTGGGAATATATTCGTTTCCATATCCCTACTTATATAGGCTCCGGCCTTTCCGGTCAACCGAATATTTGTTCGGACATGGACGGAATCTTCGGTGGCAAGAATGAAACAGTCAATATACGTGATTTTCAATGGAAAACATTTAGTCCGATGCAATTGAATATGGACGGCTGGGGCGCCAATGAGAAGTACCCCCATGCTTTAGGCGAACCGGCCACATCCATAAACCGGATGTTCTTGAAGTTGAAATCCGAATTGATGCCTTACACATATAGTTTTGCCAAAGAGGCGGTAGACGGAATGCCTCTTATCCGTGCGATGTTCCTGGATTATCCCAGTGCTTATACGCATGGAACGGCTACCCAGTACCAGTATATGTATGGTACGGATTTCCTTGTAGCTCCCGTTTATCAGAAAACCCAGGCTGATGAGAAAGGCAATGATATCCGCGACGGTATTTATCTGCCCGCCGGCTCCTGGATTGATTATTTCAGTGGCGAGAAGTACGAAGGTAACTGTATTCTCAACAACTTCGATACTCCTATCTGGAAACTTCCCGTATTTGTGAAGAATGGCTCTATCATTCCGATGACCAACCCTCATAATAACGTTAGCGAGATAGACAAGTCTCTGCGTATTTATGAGTTCTACCCGAACGGGCACACTGAAACCATAGAGTATGATGATGACGGTGTAACGGAAGCTTACCGCCGGAATAAATCAGTATCTACCCTGATTGAATCGGACGTAAACGACAAGAAGAACCGTCTTACTATCACCATTCATCCGACAGCCGGAAACTTTGACGGTTTTGTGAAGGATAAAAAGACGGAATTGCGTATCAATGTTACCGAAAAACCGAAGAAACTTGTCGCTAAGGTGAACAAGAAAACGGTGAAACTTATGGAAGTAACTACGGCCGAAGATTTCCTGAAAGGCGAGAACGTCTACTGGTATGAAGCTACTCCCAACCTGAATAAATTCGCTACTAAAGGCAGTGAATTTGAGAAAGTGGTCATTACAAAGAATCCGCAACTACGCGTTAAACTGGCTTCTGCCGACATTACGGTCAGTCAGGTTGTGCTGAACGTAGACGGTTTCCGTTTTGCGCCTGCCGATCGTTACCGTGTGACTACCGGTACTTTGACCATGCCGCAGAATGCACAAGTGACCGAAGAAAACCGCGAAGCATACACCTTGAAACCGACATGGGATAAGGTCGCTAATGCAGATTTCTATGAAATCGAATTCGACGGTATGCTTTATACGACTATCCGCAATACTTATTTATTGTTTGAAGGACTGAATGCAGAAACTCCGTACTCTTTCAAAGTACGTGCTGTCAATAAAGACGGCGTTTCCGACTGGGCAACTATTCAGGTAACGACGAAGGCCAATCCGTTGGAATTTGCTATTCACGGAATCGAAGGTGAATCAACTGCCGCTTCTCAGGGAGGATTCGGAGTGAACCGTTTGTTCGACTTTGCCGAATCGGGAGACAACTGGCATACGAAGTACCGTGTGAATGCAATGCCGCTTGATCTGATTATCGACCTCAAGACGGTGAACCAACTGGATAAGTTCCACTACTTGCCGCGTACTGATGCCGGTAACGGTACATTGGACAGAGGCGGGTGCATTCGATTGGAAACGCAACGGTGATGTGAAGATATTCAGCTTCGAGTCCCGTCCTACTGCACGCTATATCAAACTTGCCGTTACGGAAGGTGTAGGAAATTACGGTTCCGGCCGCGAATTGTACGTATTCAAAGTGCCTGGAACAGCCAGCTACTTGCAGGGAGATATCAACAATGACGGTAAGATCGACCGCAACGACTTGACTTCTTATATGAATTACACGGGCTTGCGCCGTGGAGATTCTGATTATGAAGGATATATCAGCAAAGGGGATATAAACATGAATGATCTGATAGACGCTTACGATATCAGCGTGGTAGCTACTCAGCTCGAAGGTGGTGTCGGTAGAAAAGATACGCTTAAAGTATCGGGCTCTTTATCAATCAGCACCCCGAAACGCCTCTATCAGAAGGATGAAATCGTTGAAATCCGCGTGAAGGGTAATGACCTGAAAGCTGTGAATGCACTTAGCTTTGCATTGCCTTACGATCAGAATGACTTTGAGTTCGTTGGTGTAGAGCCGCTGAATATGAAAGCAATGGAAAACCTGACTTACGACCGCTTGCATACCAATGGAGTGAAATCGCTCTATCCTACGTTTGTCAATATAGGAAAGCAGGAAGCATTGAATGGTTCGGAAGAATTGTTTGTCCTGAAGCTGAAAGCGAAACGTAAAGTGAAGTTTGAATTGACTTTGAAAGACGGAATATTGGTTGATAAGGAACTGAGAATGCATCAATTCTAGTGATAGAAGCAGCATTCCTGAATCATTCAATCTATTTTTTCTTGTAAAATGGTTAGGGGAGCAAATAGTAGAGGCTGGAAATAAAAATCCGACTCTACTGTTTGCTCTGTTTTTTTAGAAAAAATAGAATCGGCTCTTTATATCAGTCTAGGATTTATTTCGTAGTTTTACGGACGTATTAGCAAGGAGTGTAACCTCAAATAGTAAAGATTGTATGGAATGTAGAATACGTCGGTGGCGGATAGAAGA
>OKSN01001556.1_pt1 | contig 11335 bp, 10 predicted proteins | sample 1606191 | NCBI WGS metagenome assembly OKSN01 (sample SAMEA3879535, study PRJEB24766) | human gut metagenome | biome: human-associated habitat; feature: feces | place: USA | collected 1985/1987
GGCCAAAGGCGCGCTCCTCGTGATAACGGGTGGTCATCAGGATGGAGTAGTCCACAGTCGCGCCCAGCTGGATGGTGCCGATGACGATGCTGGCGATGAAGGGCAGCTGGGTACCGGTGAAGTACGGGATGCCCATATTGATGGAGATGGCGGCCTCGATGCTGGCAACCAGCAGCACAGGGATGGACAGGCTCCGGAAGGAGATCAGGATGATGGCAGCGACCGCCATGATCGACCAGACGTTGACGTTCTTGAAATCCACGTCCGCAACCTCGATCAGATCCTTGGTCATGGCACCCTCGCCGGTGATGACACCGTTGGGGTCAACCGCCTTGATAAGGTCGTTCATCTCGGTCAGCTGGTTGTTGATGGCATCGGTGCCGGTCTTATAGGAGCTGTTGGCCAGAATGAGCTTGTAGCCGCCGGACTGCAGGATCTCGGTCACGCTGTCGGGCAGCAGTTCGGTCTGAAAGCCCGGACCGGTGATGGAATCCAGGCTCACCACCTGGGTGATGCCGTCCACGTCCTTGAGCTCATCGCAGAGGTCAGATACCTGCGTTGCGGTCAGGTCCTCATCCACCAGAATAAAGTGGGAGGTGGTCATGCCAAAGTCCTCGCCCAGCTTGTTGGTGCCAACGATACCGGTCAGATCCTGGGGCAGCGAGTCGAACAGGGTGTAGTAGACCTCAGTCTTTTGCTGGGCCACCACAAAGGGCACCAGCAGCACAAGAAAGACGACCACGATGGGCATTGCGTGCTTGGAAACAAAGTAGCTGAGCTTGGTCAGCTTGGGCACGATGGTGCGGTGCTTGTACTTTTCGACCTGCTGATCAAAGGTCAGGATCAAAGCAGGCAGAATGACGATGGTGCAGATGACACCCAGCGCCACACCCTTTGCCATAACAACACCGATATCGCGGCCCAGCGTCAGCCGCATGGCGCACAGTGCCAGGAAGCCCGCAATGGTGGTCAGGGAGGAAGCGGTGATGGAGGTCATGGTCTTGCAGATGGCGGTCACCATGGCTTCCTCGTTGGAGGAGCGGAGTTCCTTTTCCTCCTGATAACGATGGAGCAGGAAGATGGAGAAGTCCATCGTCACGCCCAACTGCAGCACCGTGGAAAGCGCCTGGGTGATGTAGCTGATCTGACCCAGGAAGATGTTGGTGCCAAAGTTGTACGCAATGGGGAACAGCAGGCCCAGCATGAACAGCACAGGCGTGATGGTGCTCTCCAGCGAGAGGAACAGCACCAGCATACTGGCACCCACAGCGCACAGGATGTACAGCGGCATCTCTTCATTGATCAGCGCCTTGGTATCCTGCAGAATGACGCTCATGCCGCCAAAGTAGCAGTCGTGCCGCAGCACCTGTTTGATCTGCTTGACGGCGTTCATCGTCTCGTCGCTGGCGCTGGGCGCATCAAACCGGACGATGAGCATGGTGGAATCATTTTTACCGAACATGAACTGCTGGACATCCGCGGGCAGCATCTCGGTGGGGATGCTGGGGTCGATGACATCGCTGAGCCAGAAGGTCTGTGTGACACCGGGCACCGCATCAATGTCCTTCTTCATGGCGATCAGTTCATTGGTAGGCAGGCCTTCCACCGTGATCATACCGGTGGAGGCCAGATGGAAGTCGTCCTCAAGCGCTACCTCGCCGATCATGGAGTCAAGCTCCTGCGGCAGATAGGTCAGGACATCATAGTTGATGCGGGTAGCAACCGCGCCGATTGCGGAAGGGATCAACAGCAGGACCGCTACTGTTAAGATCAGCTTGCGCAGACGCACGATGCTCTGTGCGATCTTTTTCATGGGAACCCTCCATACGAAAGTTGATTGGATCTGCCCTAAAATGACCCGTGGTCATTTCTGAGCAAGCACTATTATAACCAATCGACGCAAGGTGTCAAGATAGAAAATGACCAAAAGTCAGTTTTCTTATCACAAAGCAAAAATTGTATAGCTTGTCCGGGGGCTTTTGCTCTTGCGCTCTTCCCTTCTCCCTGCTAAAATATTGTTTACACGACAAAACAACGTCAGAAAAGAGGATGCAGCAAGCTATGAGCACCGTGGAAGGAAAGAAACAGGAAAAGCGCCGTGCGCTTCTGGACGCAGCTTACGAGCTGTTTCTGGAGCGGGGCACCTCCAAGACCAGCGTGGAGGATATCACCTCCCGCGCCAAGGTGGGCAAGGGCACATTCTACCTCTATTTTGCCGATAAGGGTTCGGTCACGCAGGCCCTGCTGGCCCGGGTGAGCTACCAGCTGCTGGACAACGCCTGTGCCGCCGCCGAGCAGCACGCCGCCGAGCTTACCAGCTTCCCCGACCAGATGATCTTTGTCATCGACCATATCATCGAAGCCCTGCGCGCGGACACCCTGATGCTCCGCTTCCTGGAGCGCAGCTTTGTCTGGCCCGGGCTGGATCAGATCGAAGCCAGCGGCGAGGCCGAGCCGCTGATGCGCAAGGTCCTCCAGACCGTGATGTGCAGCCCCGAGATGGCGGGCCGCACTGAGCGGGAGATCTACCAGCGCATCACCGCCCTGGGCAGTATGTGCATATCGGTGTGCTACACCTCTGTATTGGAGGGCAAGCCTGACAACATCGACAACATGAAGCCCATCCTCTACGACATCATCCGCCGGGCGCTCTGAGCACCTCTCCCCTGCCAGCCCCCGCAAAGGGGCCTTTGCGCCAATCCCTCGGGGCAAAAAACGGAAAAGGCAGACTTTTTTCAAAAAAGCCCTTGCAATTGCGCGAAAAATGTGGTATTATATTCAAGTCGATACGACATCTGGACGGTTAGCTCAGCTGGTAGAGCATCTGCTTGACGTGCAGGAGGTCACAGGTTCGAGTCCTGTACCGTCCACCATACAGTTCGTACTCGAACCCGATTCTTTACGAGAAAGGGTTCGGGTACTTTTTTTGTTTGCAAGAGGTTCTGCGGAAGGACTACTCAGAACGGTAAACAGGAACGAACAAAGGCAGGATACCACCATCACGGTGACACCCTGCCTTTTGTGTTACAAGGATATTCTGGGGGCGATTGCTGCGCACAAAGCGCCTTAAGCCTCTGTATTTGCTTCGGTCAGCACAAAGGTCAGCTCCGCTGTGGCGGCGCACTTGCCATCCACATAAGCAGACGCTTTCCCGATGCCCACAGGGCCGCGCTGTTCCACCAGCTCACAATGGAGCGTAAGAACATCCCCTGGGGTGACCTGCTTGCGGAAGCGGGCATTTTTGATGCCGCCGAAGAGGGCCAGCTTGCCTTTGTTTTCGGGAACGCTCAACGCCGCCACGGCTCCGGTCTGGGCCAGTGCTTCCAGGATCAGCACCCCTGGCATGACCGGCTGGCCCGGGAAGTGACCGCAGAAGAATTCTTCATTGCGGGATACGCACTTGCGGCCAATGGCCCACTGCCCCGGCTCGTAGTCCAGGATACGGTCCACGAGAGCAAAGGGATAGCGGTGGGGCAGAAGGGCTGCGATCTGCTCACTGTTCAGGGCGTTTGCGTTCTCCCGCACGGTGCGCGGTTCTGCCATGGCTCAGCCCTCCCATCTGCGCAGGGCGATGCAGGCATTATGCCCGCCAAAGCCCAGGCTGTTGCTCAGTGCGTAGGTCATGGCCTGCGCACGGCCTGCATTGGGCACATAGTCCAGATCGCATTCCGGGTCAGGCTGCTCGTAGTGGATGGTGGGCGGGGCAAACTGGTCTCGCAGGGCCAGTGCAGTGAACACGGCCTCGATGCCGCCCGCACCGCCCAGCAGATGGCCGGTCATGCTCTTGGTGCTGACCACGGTCAGCTGCTTTGCGTGCTCACCGAACACGGCATGGATGGCAGCCGTCTCGCAGGCATCGTTCATGTGGGTGCCGGTGCCGTGGGCGTTGATGTGATCCACCTGCTCCGGTGCGATGTCGGCATCGACCAGGGTCAGCTTCATGCAGTCGATGGCACCTGCGCCGCCGGGAGCCGGAGCGGTAAAGTGGTAGGCATCGCAGTTGGCACCGTAGCCCACCACCTCGGCGTAGATGTGTGCGCCGCGCGCTCTTGCGTGCTCCAGTTCTTCCAGCACCAGCACACCGCTGCCCTCACCCATGACAAAGCCGCCGCGGCGGGCGTCAAAGGGCAGGCTGGCAGCGTCCGGATCGGTGGCGGTGGAAAGTGCCTTCATGCTGGTAAAGCCGCCGATGCCCAAGGGGCTGATGCAGCTTTCCGCGCCGCCGCAGACCATCACCGGCTCGTAGCCGTCCCGGATGCGGTGGAAAGCGTCGCCTACGGCGTTGGTGCCGCCCGCGCAGGCCGTGACCGGGCAGGTGCACATCCCCTTGAGGCCAAAGCGAATGGCGATCTGGGCCGCTGCCATGTTGGCGATGGCCATGGGGACGAAGTAGGGGCTGACCTTTTCCATCCCCTTCTCCTCGCCCCGGGCGTGCTGCTCCTCAATGGTGGGCAGACCGCCGATGCCGCTGGACAGGATGACGCCGATGTCCTTGCCCTCGGCCTCGGTATCAAGGCCGCTGTCTGCAATGGCTTCGGCGGCAGCGCCCAGTGCCAGCAGGGTGAAGCGCGCCATTTTGCGGACTTCCTTTTTGTCCACCACGGTCTCGGGGTCAAAATCCTTTACCTCACCAGCCAGCTTGCACTTGAAGTCGGTGGTGTCGAACTGGGTGATGGGGCCGATGCCGCATTTACCGGCACGGGCTGCTGCCCAGCTGTCCGCCACATTGTTGCCCAGCGGGTTCACCGTGCCAAGGCCGGTGATCACAACTCTGCGTTTTTCCATAAGGGTTCTCCTTTACATTGCCATGCCGCCGTCCACACAGAGCACCTGCCCGGTGAGATAGCTGCTTTGTTCTGCGGCAAAAAACGCCACTGCCTGTGCCACATCCTCCGGCTGGCCTGCGCGGCCCGCGGGGATGCCCTGCGTCATGCCGGTGCGCACCGCCTCCGGCAGCACGGCAGTCATGTCGGTGTCAATAAAGCCCGGCGCTACCGCGTTCACGGTCACGTTCCGCGCAGCCAGCTCCCGGGCAAGGCTCTTGGTCAGACCGATGAGCCCCGCCTTGCTGGCGGCGTAGTTGGTCTGCCCGGCATTGCCGCGCAGCGCCACCACGCTGGAAAGGTTCACGATGCGGCCATAGCGCTGGCGCACCATGCGGCGGGCAGCTTCCTTGCAGCAGAGAAAGGCGCTTTTCAGGTTGGTGTCCAGCACCGCGTCAAAATCCTGCTCGGTCAAGCGCAAAATCAGGTTGTCCCGGGTGATGCCCGCGTTGTTCACCAGCACATCCACCCGGCCAAAGGCCTCTGCAGCGGCATCGAACAGCGCCTTGCAGCCCTCGGCGGTGGACACATCCGCCTGCACGGTCACCGCCTGCACGCCCTCGGCACGGCAGAGGGCTGCCGTCTGCTCCGCAGGCTCTGCGCCGTGGCAGTAGTTCACCACCACATTGCAGCCCTGCTTTGCCAGTGCCACGCACACTGCGCGGCCAATGCCCCGGCTGCCGCCGGTAACAATGGCGGCGCGGGTCAGCTTTTCTTCACTCATTCTGCATCCTTCCATGCGGTCAGCACCGCATCCAGCTGTTCCGGGGTCTCCACTGCGGTGCAGACCACCCCGGGCAGGGTCTTTTTCACAAAACCGCTCAGGGCGTTGCCGGGGCCGACTTCCAGAATGTGGTCCACGCCCAGCTCGCCCAGACGGCGCAGGGTATCTTCCATGTAGACGCTGCTCTGCACCTGCTTTACCAGCAGCTGCGGGATGCTGTCGGTCTCGGCCTTTTCATGCCCCAGACAGTTGAACAGCACCGGCGTCTCCATGGTGCCGAAGTTTTCGCCCGCAAAGCGCTGTGCCAGCGCATCCCCTGCGGGAGCCATCAGCTTTGTGTGGAAGGGGCCGCTGACCTTCAGCGGGATACAGCGGCGGGCACCGGCTTCTTTTGCCAGCGCGGCGGCCTGCTCCACAGCGGCTTTCTCACCGCCGATGACCAGCTGCCCCGGGCAGTTGTAGTTGCAGATCTGCACACAGCCCGTCTCCGCCGCCTGTTCGCAGCAGGCAGACAGTTTTTCTCTGTCCAGCCCCAGCACGGCGGTCATACCGCAGGCAAGGCCCTTTGCGGCCTCGGCCATGGCCTTGCCCCGGAAGACGGTCAGCTCGATGGCCTGCTTTGCGGTGAACACCCCGGCTGCCTGCAGCGCGGAGTATTCGCCCAGCGAAAGCCCTGCCAGATAGGCGGGCTTTACACCCTTTTCGGCCAGCACGGCGGTCACGCCGCAGGCAAAGGCCACCATGCAGGGCTGGGTGTATTCGGTCTGGTTCAAAACGCCGTCCGGGTCCTCAAAGCAGACGCGGTGCAGGTCAAAATCCAGCGCTGCGCTGTCAAAGGCCGCCCGGAAGGCGGGAGATGCTTCGTAAAATTCCTTGCCCATGCCGGGGTGCTGCGCACCCTGACCGGCGTAAAGTACGGCAAGCTTCATAAGTTCTGCCTCCATTCGGTCACAAGTTCGTCCATCAGCTCGCACACGGTGCGCATCCGGTCCAGCCTGCCCACGTTTTCGCCGCAGAAGAAGAGCCCTTCCTCCACGTTGCCCTTCACCGCCTCGATGAGGGCGTGGGTGATGCAGTAGGGCACGGCAGCGGGGTCGCAGGTCTTAAGACACCGGGCGCAGTGCTTGGGCGGGAAGCGTTTGCCCTCGGCCAGCGCCTGCACCAGCGGGGTGTTCAGCGCGCGGCCGGGCATTCCCACCGGGCTGTGGATGATGCGCACATCCTCCGGCTTTGCCGCCAGCAGCACGTCCTTGTAGGTCTGGGAAGCGTCGCACTCGTAGGTGGGGATAAAGCGGGTAGCAAGCTGCACACCCGCAGCGCCAAGCTTTGTAAAGTGTGCCATGTCGGCACCGGTGTACACGCCGCCCGCCACAAATACCGGGATGGCGTGGCCGTATTGTTCCTCGTAAGGCTTTACCTCGGCCAGCACCCCGGGCAGAATCTCGTCCAAAGTCTGGCAGCGGTCGGCCAGCAGGTCCTCCTCGGCAAAGCCGAGATGCCCGCCCGCCTTGCAGCCCTCGATGACCACAAAATCGGCGGTGCGGTCAAAGCCCTTTGCCCAGCGGCGCAGGATGAGCTTTGCCGCCCGGGCGCTGGATACGATGGGCGCAATGGCCACCTCTTTGGTGCCCACGATACCCGGCAGTTCCAGCGGCAGACCCGCACCGGAGACCACGGCATCCACCCCCGCCGCTACGGCGGTGCGGATAGCCTCGGCATAGTCCCGGGTGGCTACCATGGCGTTGATAGCTACCAGACCCATGCCCCCGGCAATGGCCTTAGCCTTTTGGATCTCTGCGGTCAGGGCGCGGTGGTTGGCTGCCGCCGGGTCACGGGCAAAATCCGGCTCACGGTAGCCTGCATCGGCGGTGGAGATGCACCCCATGCCGCCGCAGGCCGCTACCGCACCGGCCAGCCCGCCCAGCGAGACGCCCACGCCCATGCCGCCCTGCAAAATGGGTACTTGCAGGGGCTTGCCGCCAAGGGTCAGCATTCGGCATTCAGCGCGGCAATGCGCTGCCTCCCGCCCTGCCACAGGTCGGCAAGGATGTCGGCCACGGGGCGCACCTCGTGCAGCATTCCGGCCACCTGACCGGCCATCAGGCTGCCGCTTACCGTGTCGCCCTCAAAGACGGCACGGCGCAGACTGCCCAGCGTGTATTTTTCCAGCTCCATCTTATCGGCGCCCGCCTTTTCCTGACGGACATACTCCCGGCTCATGCGGTTTTTCAGTACACGCACCGGCGCACCCACGGTGCGCCCGGTGACGATGGTGTCACTGTCCCCGGCCTTGAGCAGCGCGGCCTTGTAGTTGGGGTGAATGGGGCACTCCTCGCTTGCCAGCAGGCAGGTGCCCACCTGCACCCCGCAAGCGCCCAGCGCCAGCGCAGCCGCCAGCTGACGGCCATCGGCAATGCCGCCTGCGGCGATGACCGGCACGCTGACCGCGTCCACCACCTGCGGCACCAGCGCCATGGTGGTCATCTCGCCCACATGGCCGCCGCTCTCGGTGCCCTCGGCAATGACGGCGTCAATGCCCAGCGGCTCCAGATGCCGTGCCAGCACGGCAGCAGCCACCACCGGAATCACCTTGATGCCGGCAGCTTTCCACATGGAAACGTATTTTCCCGGGTTGCCTGCGCCGGTGGTGACCACGGCGACCTTTTCCTCCACCACGATCTGGGCAAACTCATCTGCCTGCGGGTGCATGAGCATGATGTTTACACCAAAGGGCTTGTCGGTCAGCTCTCGGCAGCGGCGGATGTTCTGGCGCAGGGTATCGGCATTCATGCCGCCCGCACCGATGATGCCCAGTGCACCGGCGTTGGAGCAGGCGGCGGCGAACTCGCCGGTGGCAATGTTGGCCATGCCGCCCTGAATGATGGGGTATTTCGTCCCCAGGATCTCGTTTAAAAGTTTCATGGTCTTTATCCTTTATATTCCACGATCATGCCGCCCCATGTCAGGCCGCCGCCAAAGCCGATGCAGGCAAGGGTCTGCCCGGGGAGCAGCTGGCCGCTTTCAGCCAGCTCGTTCAGCGCCACCGGGATGCTGGCAGCACTGGTGTTGCCGTGGCGGTCCATGTTTTTGTAGAACTTTGCACCATCGGCGTGCAGCGCCTTGACGCAGTGGTCGATGATGCGGCTGTTGGCCTGATGGCAGACCACCCAGTCCAGATTGTCCAGCGTAAGGCCGGTCTCGTCCAGCACGGTGTGCAGGCATTTGGGCAGGGCATCCACTGCAAAGCGGAACACTGCCCTGCCGTCCATGCTGATGGGTGCCGAGCCTGCGCGGCTGGGGCCGCCGGCATGGATGGCGGCATCGCCCCGGGCACCCAGCGTGATGGCAAAGGGCACGGAGGTGTCGGTCAGTTCAAACACCGCCGCACCGGCTCCGTCGCCAAACAGCACACAGGTGGAGCGGTCGGCGGGGTCCATCAGCCGGGAGAGTGCCTCCGTACCGATGACCAGCGCGTACCGCCCGCCCAGTGTAGCCAGCAGGCCGCGCGCCACCGCCGTGCCGTACAAAAAGCCGGAACAGGCGGCGTTCACATCCAGTGCGGGGCGGTTTTCCGGCAGTGCCAGCGCCGCCTGCACCTGACAGGCCACGCTTGGGGTGGCGTCCGGTGCGGAAAGGGTGGCGCAGACGCAGCAGGCAATGTCTGCCGGGGCAAGGCCGCTGCGCTGCAGCGCCTGCTTTGCGGCGGCAATGGCCAGTGTGGCGGCGTTTTCGCCCTCGGTGCAGTAGTGCCGTGTGCGGATGCCGGTGCGGGTGGTGATCCACTCGTCGCTGGTATCCACGGTGCGGCTCAGCTCTTCGTTGGTGACCGTGCGGCCGGGCAAAGCCCCGCCGGTGGCGATCAGACGCAAACCCTTCATGCTTTCCTCATTTCTCCGATCTGACGGAATTTCTGGTAGCGCTGCTCGGCCAGCTGACGGCCGTTCATGCGGGCAAGGCTGCGCAGCTGACGCTGCAGTGCCTCGTCCAGATTGCCGAACAGTACCCCGTGGGCGCGCTGTGCGCCGCCCACCGGCTCCGGGATGATCTCCTCCACGATGCCGTCCTTGTACAGATCCTGTGCGGTCAGCTTCATGATCTCGCAGGCTTCGCCGCTGCGGGAGGAATCCTTCCACAGGATGCTGGCAAAGCCCTCGGGGTCAGGCCGCTCATCTCCATCAGGTTGCGGGCAATGGCCTCGCCCTGTCCGCGCTCCTCGGCGTCCTTGCCGGGGTATGCGCCCGGGGTGTCGATGAAGGTAATGATGGGACGGTCAAATTTTTCCGCCTGCTTCATCAGGCGCAAGGCCTTGCGGTAGCCCTCCGGCCCGGGCATACCGAAGTTGCAGCGCAGGTTTTCCTCCAGCGTGCTGCCCTTGCGGTGGCCGATGACCGTGACCGGCTGGCCGTGGAACAGCGCCACACCGCCCAGAATGGCGGCATCTTCCTTGCACTGGCGGTCGCCGCACTGCTCAAAGAAGTCGGTGAACAGTGCATCCACGATCTCATCGATGTGGGGGCGCTCCGGGTGACGTGCCAGAAAGACCCTGTCCTCTGCGGTCAGCGCCCCGCAGCCGGACAGCAAAGCGTCCTCCTGCGCGGAAAGCTCTGCCAGTTCGGCAGCGTGGTTGGTGATATCGGTCATGTTCTCGTCCGCCGGGTCGCCGCGCAGGGCGGCGATCTTTTCATCCAGCGGTGCGAGCTGTTGTAAGATGTCCTTGATCATAAGGCGCTCCCTCCTCAGGCGTGCAGACGCAGCAGCTGCGCCAGTGTTTCGCGCATTTCGGTACGGGGCACTACCTTGTCTACAAAGCCGTGCTCGTACTGGAACTCGCTGCGCTGGAAGCCTGCGGGCAGCTTTTCGCCGATGGTCTGTTCAATGACCCGGGGGCCCGCAAAGCCGATCAGCGCCCCGGGCTCGGCCAGCATAATATCGCCAAGGCTGGCAAAGCTGGCAGTCACGCCGCCAGTGGTGGGGTGGGTCAGCACGCTGATGTACAGCCCGCCCCGGGCGGAGAACCGCTCGATGGCGGCAGAGGTCTTTGCCATCTGCATCAGGCTGAAAATGCCCTCCTGCATCCGGGCGCCGCCGCTGGCCGAGAAGATGATCAGCGGCAGGTGCTTTGCAGTGGCGTGCTCCACGGCGCGGGTGATCTTTTCGCCCACGGTGGTGCTCATGCTGCCCATAAAGAACCGGCTGTCCAGCACTGCCACTACCACCGGGGTGCCCTCGATGCGCCCCGTGGCGGTGATGACAGCCTCCTTCAGGCCGGTCTTGCCGGTCTGTGCTTCCAGCTTTTCCGGGTAGCCGGGAAACTGCAGCACATCCTGCGGGGCAAGGTCTGCGTCCAATTCCCGGAAGCTGCCCTTGTCAAGGACGAGGCTCAGGCGGTAGTACCCGCCGATGGGCAGGTGCACCCCGCAATTGGGGCAGACGTACTGTGCCTTGTTCCAGATCTGGCGGGTGGCGCGGCGTCCGCACTTTTTGCATTCCACGAACTGCGGGTCGTTCCACACGGCACCCGCATCCCGCCGGGCCTTCAGCTGGAAGGTGCGCTCCCGCATGCTGCCCGGCAGCAGGTCTTTGATACTGTTCATCTCGTTTCGCCTCGGTCAGCCTCAGACATGGGCATTGATGTAGTTGAAGATATCGCCCACGGTCTTGAGGTTTGCCAGCTCCTCATCGGGGATGGACACGCCGCAGGCCTCTTCCAGTGCCATGTTCAGCTCCACAGCGTCCAGGCTGTCGGCCTCCAGATCCTCGGTCAGGCTGGCCTCCATGGTCACCTTGT
>OKSN01001557.1_pt1 | contig 11334 bp, 14 predicted proteins | sample 1606191 | NCBI WGS metagenome assembly OKSN01 (sample SAMEA3879535, study PRJEB24766) | human gut metagenome | biome: human-associated habitat; feature: feces | place: USA | collected 1985/1987
CGAGAACGCCCCCTGGGTGCTGGCCAAAAGCGAGGACAGCAAGCCCCGTCTGGCGAAGGTGCTGTACAATCTGCTGGAGACCATCCGCGTCTGCGGCGGTCTGCTGAAGCCCTTTATGCCCGACACCGCGGCGGAGATCGCCCACCGCTTGGGCGATGCCCGGACGGACTGGGACAGCCTGACGGGCTTCGGCATTCTGCCCGCCGACGTTGCCACCGTGGCCGGTCCCGCCCTGTTCCCCAGAATCGACGTGGAGAAGGAGCTGGCCGCGCTGGAGGAGCTGAACAAGCCCCCCGTCCCGGCGCTTCAGATCGAGCCTTACAGCGAGGAAAAGGTGGACTTCGACACCTTCTGCAAGTCCGACCTGCGGGCAGTGAAGGTCAAGGACTGCCAGCCGGTGAAGAAGAGCGACAAGCTGCTGTGCTTCACGCTGGACGACGGCACCGGCACCGACCGTCAGATCCTCTCCGGCATTGCGAAATACTATAAGCCCGAAGAACTGGTGGGAAAGACCCTGGTGGCCATCACCAACCTGCCCCCCCGGAAGATGATGGGCAAGGAGAGTAGCGGTATGCTATTGTCCGCCATCCACACGGAGAAGGGCGAGGAGAAGCTGAATCTGGTAATGGTCAGCGACGCCATCCCCGCCGGCGCGAAGCTGTGCTGAGAGGATAAGTTGAATATGCAAACGGCGTGACCGCAAAGGTCACGCCGTTGGTGTTTGTTGGGATGGCGGGAATGCGATACCGTTCTGGCTTATTCTGCAAATTGGAAGTTGTTATTCTTTATTGCTTTTGAAAACCATTACAAGTCCAACAATTCCAACAATTATCCCGACAAGAGCAAATGGGAAATCGCTAAAACTTGCCAACACGGTTCGATTCATTTCTGCGCTACTTGCACTTAAGAGTATTCCAAATAGAATAACTGCTATACCCTTTGACCTGCTATCACTCATTTTGCTTACCTCCACAAATTCTGATTTCTGATCCTGATCTTATCATATCACAAACCAAAAAACAAGACCGCCTTGCCGCGTTCATTCACCGGCATCCTTCGCCCCGCCATCTCCCGGAAGGGCAGGTATTCCATAAACATCTGAACCGCCGGGGTCAGATGCGCCCGGTTTTTCATGGCAAGCCCAAGCTTACCCATGCTGTACCATGCGTTCCCCCGCTCCTGGGTCGTGACCATTCTGCTGGTCAACAGCGGATTTTTGCGGAAAGGGACATAAAGCTGCCGCATAGTCCCACATACCATCAGGCTGTGCTGCCGGACAGAACCTGGAAAACGTTCCTTTTCCAAAGAAAATGCGGGGAAAGGCATTCGCCTTTCCCCGCTCGGTTAAAAACTCAGTTCGCAGCGGAAACGGAAGTGATGTGGGGGTTGACGCCCTCGTACCAGTAGAGGAACCCTTCGGCGTTGATCACGTCGCCGATCTGCAGTGCTTCCACAGCCTGATACACCTCGGTGTCCTGACCGCACAGGTAGGACTCCACGCAGAAGTTGTAGGTCTGGCCGTTCACGGTGACGTTGAAGTACAGGTCGTTGCCCTTCTCGCCGGAGCCGTCCCAGTTGTACAGGAAAGCAGCCTCGTTGCCGTTGGCGTCGGTGCTGGGAGCTACGGTCAGGCCGGTGAAGGAAACGAACTCGTTCTGATGGTCGATCAGTTCGTCGGTGCCAAGCAGGTCGGTGACGTCCAGCGCCTCGGCGATGTAGGTATCGCCGTCCTCGACAAACTCAAAGGTGCCATCCATGATCTCCACTTCGCCGGACCACTCGCCCTTGTAGCCGGTGACACGAATCTTGGTGCCGGGAACCAGCTTGGCGGCGTCCTCTTCGGAGCAGGCCAGCTCGTACAGGAAGTAAGCGCCGTCGGGGCTCTGGCAGTAAACGGTGACCTTGTTGTCCCACCAGGACTGATGGGCCTGGACGTAGGTCTCGACCACAACCTCGGTTTCATTGTCGGCGGCCACATAGTCGGCGTGGCTCATTGCGGTGACAACGGGAGCGGGGTCGCTTGCCTCGGTTTCAGCCGCGGGGGTGGGGTCAGCAGCCGCAGTGGTGACGGCAGCGACAGTGGGAGTGACAGTGTCCTGCTTGGCACAGGCGGCGAAGGACAGAACCATTGTCAGAACCAGAAGCATGGCAATCAGCTTTTTCATGTTTCAAAACTCCTTTTTCATATATCGTACCATGGGGTACGGCCCCATTATACTACAGGATTTATGGAAATCAATCTTTTTTACGGCGTTTTTTCAGCTTTTCACTGAGAACATAGGTACCCATCCCGACCCAGCAGACCGCAAGACCGATCAGCAGCGCCTTGGAAACGCCGGGCAGCGGCCCTAAGCCGCTGGCAGACACCTGAATCTGGTCCAAGCGGTACAGGGAGGAAACGTCGCTGTAAAGAGACGAAAGATATTCGGCGTTGACCGTCTGGCGGCGGCGCACGGACTTGTTCACGTCCTCGATCAGCTGCCCTGCGGCGTTGCGCAGAGACGCGGAGCCGTTGAACACGGGGGTAACGAAGGTGCAGTCCGTGTAGCGCATCAGCAGCTGGGCGGCCTCGATCTTGGCGCGGTAGTGGGTGGTGTTATCCTCGCCGCAGCGGCTTAAATAGTCCTGATAGGCGGGGCTTTCCTGCGCCTTGGACGTGACGGGGATGTACCCCTCCGTCTGGGAATAGGCGATCTGCACGTTATTGGTCAGCAGATACTGGGCGAACAGCCAGCTCGCCAGTACTTCCTGCGGATCGGACTTGTTGAACACGCACACCGACGGCCCCTGAGAGATCATCCGGGGCCGCTCCGGGTCAGACTGGGGAACCGGCAGCACTGCCAGCTCAAAGGGAATCAGCTTTTCCTCGGCAATGTCGATGAGGGGGGCGTCGGCGCCCATCCATGTCGCGCCGGCAGTGGAGTCGATGGCGAAAATGCACTGCCCGGCGTTGAGGAAGTTTGCGGGGTAGCCTGCCAGTTTGAAGGTGTTGAACGCCCCGGAGGCGGCGTGCTCGGCAATTGTTGTGAGGATTTCGCCCGTGGTGTCGTTGAACAGCTGCACCTCGCCGCTGCTCGTAGAGTAGCCTGCACCCTGCTGCTTCAGCATCTGGATCATCATGTTGTCCGTGGATTTGTCGATGAAGGGGATCAGCACCTTCTGACCGTTGAGCAGGAAATTCCCGGCGCTGTCCTTCGCCATGGCGGCTTCGGAGACCTCCCACACAAAGTCCCATGTCAGGATGTCGGGGAGGGTGTAGCCCAGCTTTTCCACATAGGTCTTGTTGACGTAGCAGGCTTCCGTGGAGCGCATATAGGGGATGGCGTAATAGTGGCCGTTGATAGCGCATTCCGACAGAAACTGATGGGTAATTTCCGCCTGCGTGGGGGAATCGAAGCGCACCTCGCTGCCCCCAAGGCCGTATTTTTCATCGGCGAACAGGTCGTCCAGAGGAACCACCGTGTCTTCGCCGGTGAGATAAGTGGCAATGTGGTCGGGGTAGGTGATGCACACATTGGGGGTGGTGTCGGTTGCAATGTTGGTGATGACGTCGTTGTAGATTTTGCCGTAGTCTGTGTACAGCCGGAGATTCACGGTGATGTTGGGATACAGTTTTTCAAAGTCCGCAATGGCCTGCTTGTAGATGTTCACCTGAGCCATGTTGGTGTCGTTTTTTGCCCAGAAGGTGACCTCATACCGCCGGGAGGTGTCAAACTCATCGGGAACCGGATAGGAACTGGAAGCGGCGGTATCCTCCCCGGAGGAAAGCGTACCGTGGCAGCCGGTGAAGGAAAGGGTCAGCGCAAGGGCAAGCAACAAGGCAAGCAGCTTTTTCATCCCTTCACGCCCCCTCTCGAAACGCCCTCCATGATCTTCTTCCGGAAAATCAGGAACAGAACGATCAGCGGCAGGGAAATGGCAACGACAGCCGCCATCATGGCGGGGATGTTCTCCCGGCCAAAGCCGTTTTCCCGAATCTCCTGAATGCCGTTGGACACCAGAAAATAGGACTGATCGTCGGTAATCAGCCGCGGCCAGACGTAGGAGTTCCAGCACTCGATGACCTTCAGAATGGTGATGGTGACGACGGTGGGGCGGCAGATGGGGATCATCACCTTGAACAGGTATTTGAGATCGGAGGTGCCGTCCACCTTGGCGGCGTAGTAAAGCTCATCGGGAACCTGAGAGAAGGTTTCTTTCAGCAGGTAGATGTAAAACACCGACGTCACGGAGGGCAGGATCAGACCGGTGAAGGTGTTGCGCAGATTCAGGTCGGTGATGGTGACGAAGTTGGTGATGACCACCAGCTCCGTGGGAATCATCATCAGGGACAGAAACAGGGCGAATACCAGATCCTTGCCCTTGAAATTCAGCCGGGCGAAGCCGTATGCCGCCAGCACCGTGACAATGAGCATCAGGCCGGTGGTGATGACGGTGAAGACAATGGTGTTGAGGAAGTATCCCCCCAGCGGCACCTGCGTGAAGGCGTCAACGTAGTTTTGCAGGGTGGGGGACAGGGTGTACAGCTTGGGAATCCACTCGGAATTGTAAGCACCGTAGCTTTTGACGGAGGTAAGCACCATCCAGTAAAAGGGGAACAGCACCAGAATGCCCCAGACGGTCAGAAAGAAATAGGTAATGGTTTTCCTGACCCGGTCGCGGAGACGGGCGCTTTTTTCGATCTTTTCGTAATCCACGTTTGCCGCCTCCTTTTAGTAGTGGACGTGCTTCTTGCTCACCAGCAGGTTGATGCAGGTGATGGTCAGCACAATGGCGAAGAGCGCAATGGCCGCGGCAGAGGCGTAGGAGGGGTAGCCGCCGGAGTCGCCGTAGAGCATGTCGTAGATGTAGCCCACGATGGTGTTCATCCCGGCGGCGTTCAGATTGGTGCCGAACAGGGCGACGGCGTCGGAGTAGGCTTTGAACGCGCCGATGAAGCCTGTGATGACCAGATAGAACACGGTAGGGGAGATCATGGGCAGGGTGATCTTGGTAAAAATGCGCCACCGGGGAGTGCCGTCCACTTTGGCGGCGTTGTAATAGGTCTGGTCAACGGAGGCCAGCGCCCCGGTGAGAATCAGAATTTTGAAGGGCAGAACGACCCAGATGGTGTAGAAGCAAAGAACGAACATCTTCGCCCAGTAAGGCCCGTCGATGAAGTCCACCGGCCCCGCGCCGAACCAGCTTAAGACCAGATTGACAAGACCGTCGGAGTAGGGTGTCCGCTTGAAAAAGATCATGAACACCAGACCCACTGCCAGCGTGTTGGTCACGTAGGGAAGAAAGTAAACGGTCTGGTAAAGCTCCCGCAGCTTCTGAATGGCGCTGAGTCCCACGGAGATCAGCATGGCCAGTCCCGTGGAAAGGGGAACGGTGATCAGCACCAGCAGGAGCGTATTTTTCAGCGCTTGTAAAAAATAAGGGTCGCGCAGGACGTAGTGGTAGTTGTAAAGTCCGGTGCCGAAGTAGGTCTGGGACGCAAAATTATATCCTTCCTCAAAGGAATAGGTCAGCACGTCAATAAGGGGATACACCAGAAACAGCCCCAGAAACACGGAGGCGGGAAGCAGATACAGCCAGCCTTTCCAGTTGTTCTTTTCCATAGGCTTTCCTCCGCTTTAGCCGAAATCGATCCGCGCGCCGGATTCTTTCTGGAACAGGAATACCTTATTGGGCTTCAGGTCAAAGCGCACCTTTTGGGACGCCGTGTTGACGGCGTTTTCCGCACTGATGATGGAGCGGATGGTCACGTTCTGGGACTTGGGATGGGTGGAGACGACACTGATATCCCGCCCCATGACCTCCACCCGGGACAGATCGCAGCTCAACGCGCCGGTCTCCGACAGGGTAAAGCCCTCGGGACGGATGGCGGCGGTGACGCTCTGGTTGGCCACACCGGGGACGGCCAGCACGGCTTCCTCGCCGATGTACAGATGCCCGTCCTTTACCTCACCGTCAAAGACGTTGATGGGCGGCGTGCCCAGAAATTTTGCCACAAAAAGATTCACGGGAGAATCGTAAACCGCCTGAGGCTTGCCGATTTGCTGTACCACGCCGTCCTTCATGACCACGATCAGGTCGGAGATGGACATGGCTTCCTCCTGATCGTGGGTGACGAATACGGTGGTGATGCCGGTGGCCTTCTGGATGCGGCGGATCTCCTCCCGGGTCTGGAGCCGCAGGCGGGCGTCCAGATTGGAAAGGGGCTCGTCCAGCAGCAGGATTTTCGGCATTTTTACCAGCGCCCGGGCAATGGCCACGCGCTGCTGCTGGCCACCGGACAGCTCTTTTGGCTTGCGGTCCATCAGTTCTTCAATCTGCACCAGCTTCGCCGCTTCCAGCGCCATGTCGGCCATCTGCTGACGGGTGAGCTTGTCCTTTCCCGTCCGGTTTTCCAGAGGGAAAGTAATATTCTGCCGTACCGTCAGATGGGGATACAGGGCGTAATTCTGGAACACCAGCCCCACGCCCCGGTTCTCCGCAGGCAGGTCGGTGACGTCGTCGTCGCCGAAGAAGATACGGCCGGAGGTAGGCTTCTGCAGTCCGGAGAGCAGGTTCAGCGTGGTGGACTTGCCGCAGCCCGAAGGGCCGAGCAGACCCAGCAGCACGCCGTCGGGGATCTCAAAGGTGAAGTCGTTCACGGCGATCACGTCGGCGGGCTGCTTTTTGTTGCGGCTGGGGAACTTTTTCGTCAGATTTTGCAGCGTTACTTTCATGGAACCACAGTCCTTTCAAAGCGTTGTCTCCATTATATGCCACAAAGCTACGCATTTCAAGAAAAAAGAATCATCTGAACTGTAAAACAGCAATTTCTTCATTGGGGCCAGAACTCAGGCGTGTAATATGCCGCCGCTGATGCCGAAGGAGGTTGTACCATAAAAAAGTTCTTGAAGATATGCGGTGTATGACATATTATCAGGAATGTCAGGAGAATGTGGGAGCAACACCCCACGCAGCAAGGAACAAAAAGTCGAACTGCAAAAAGGAAGGATAGAAATGGGAGATAAATGAAAGGCTGCCCGTCAGGCTGCAGGCATGACCCAGGGACAGCTTGCCGAGGCCATCGGATGCCGGGTCAAGGATATCAGCCGCTGGGAAAACGGTCACGTAGAACCCGGCGTGCTGACCGTCAAGAAAATAGCGCAGGTATTGGGGTGCAGCATGGACGAGCTTGTTTGACGACGCACGAAAAGGAGTTTGGATTGCAAAAGAACCCCGGCTGCCCTTTTCGGGCTGCCGCGGGGCGAATCTTTTCCTGCTTTGCAGTCAACGGCAAATCTGCCAGTAGAGTCCATATTGGTGCGCTCGTGAGACTTTGCAGAAGACTGACCGTTGACATATTCCAATTTCATCCACATCCCTACGGGATGCGCCTGAAATTGGAGGGACTCTCCCACTTATCTTAAAACAGTCCGCGGGACTGTTTGTTGCGGCAGCGTTGCTGCCGCCGCCCTTTCGAGTCCTAAAACAGAAATAATCCGAACCCGTCTCTCACCAAGAACAGGTTCGGATCATTCTTCTCTGGTACGGGTGTTCTTATAGGACTTTTTGAAAAACCCTGTCATACCAACGTTTTTTTGGATTTCAGAGCATCAAATTTCCTATTTTTTCACTTCACATAGGCATCTTTTTCAAATCGACCGGGATACAACATGAACCTTGGTAATGATGTCCCGCAATCTATCATCGCCAACCATGTATTCCAGCGCCTCATCCGCCGTCTCACATACTTTCTCAGTTTCTGGTTTATTTGCTGCGTAGATTGTTATTTTCCCATCGGTACCATATCTGATGATATTAAACACAGCCCCATTCCACTCAAATTCAATCTCAGCCCCCCAGTTGATGCTGCGCTTAAATTCACTGATGGTTTCAAAATTCATACTGCCATATGGAACAATTATTTCCTTCATGCAAAACACCTCGCTGAAGTTCTTAAATTCTGGTGCACCATACACGATGTCTCCCTGCATCTCCGGAAACGGGGTGTTGTAGCAAATGATTCTCTCTGGCTCTATAAAGTCAAGCAGCCAATTCCGCTATACCGAGGACTGGAACCTTGGGGACATTGTGACCGGCAGACAAACGGAGTGGGGCGTGTCCATGGACCAGCGTGTCACGGAAGTGGAAGAAATTTATGAAAATGATACCATGACCGTGGTTCCTACTCTGGGAACCCCTGCCCCGGAAACCTACAATTTGGAGGATAATATAGCATGAACAAGGAAATGGAAAAGAGCAGCGAAAACGGCATGTTCTTGGACGGCCGGGGTTATACCGCGTCTGAACTTTACAAAACGATTGCGCTGCTTGTTGGCAACGGCGTTTATTCCAATGAGCTGACGCCGACGGCCACCAACGAAAATATGACAATCACCCACGGTACAGGTCATGCATGGATCAACGGTGTTGTTTATGTGAATTCTACTCCGTTCGTGCTGGATATTGCGACCGCTGACGGCAGCCTGAACCGGTATGACAGTCTTATGCTGCGGTTAAACCTGTCCATAAACGAGGTTTACGCCGTTATTGTGCAAGGCGCCTATGCTGCCACCCCAACGCCGCCCGCCTGCACGCGAAACGTCGAAACCTTTGATCTGAAGATTTGTGATATTTACGTCCCCGCTGGCTGCACGAAGATTACGCAGGATCAAATAACGGACACCCGGCTGGATTCATCCGTTTGCGGTGTGCCCGTTTTTCCGGTGGAACATCTGGACATGACAAGTTTTTACCGGCAGATTTCTGCCGACCTGTCGAAATTCCGGGAAGACGAAGAAGCGGAGTTCGCCGCGTGGGTGGCGGAGCAGGAAGACACCAACATGGCCACCATGACCGACTTGGTGGAAGCTGTACGCGATACCAGCGACGAAAGCCGCGCCGAAATTCTGGCCCTTTTGCAGCAGCTGAATACTCTGGTAGACAGCGACACAGTAGGGACACTTATTGCCCAGATAAACAACGCCGTTAAAAAATCCGGCGACACCATGACCGGCGATCTGAACATGGGCGGCCATGCGATCATTGGCGCAGAGCTGACGCAAATTGTTCAGGCCACGCTTACCGCCGCCGGTTGGTCGGCCAGCGCCCCCTATACCCAAACCGTTGCCGTGGCGGGGGTAACTGCCGGAAAACCGCCATATATCACGCCGGTATATTCCGGGGTGGCGGATGCGGATATTGCCCTGCGGGAAGCTTGCGCGGCCGTGAGCTATGCGAAGCCGGGAGCAGGAACCGTCACGTTTGTTTGCCTTGAAAACAAGCCGGAAACGAATATTCCGGTTCAGGTGGAGGTGAAGCGATAATGGCTGACGTATTCGCATACTTAGAGGGGTTCGGCACTGGTGGCGGCGAAGGTGGTACGCTTAAGGTAAATGCGCCGCCTCTGGTAGCCGTGACCATCACCAACAAGGCCGGTAAAACGAAGACCAAGACCGCAAATGCTGCCGGTGTGGCGATGTTTACAGGGCTGGAGACTGGCACGTGGACGGTGACGCTCCCTGCGGACGTGTCGCCTCCGACGCGGACTGTGGACATAGATGTGGATTATGTGGTCGTAATCGCGTATTTCTCTGCCACCATCAACGTCACCTATCCTGCTGGTTCGACATGTACATGTACAGATGGCGTCACGACGCTTACAGCCCCTGACACCAGCGGTACATGGGCTTGCATCGTACCGAACGCCGGGACTTGGACGGCGACCTCCACAAGTGGGACGGAGACCGACAGCAAGGCTATCGCTATTACCACGGATGGTCAGAACACCTCTGTGGAGCTGAGTTATGCCACGTATCTTTATAACCTTGGCGATGCATGCGATGCTTTAACTGGTGGCTGGCAGGCAATAGGAAAGTATAATGCCCCCATAGACAACGGGGGTTGGCGGGGAAGCCCGAGTGCCGTAAATGGCACTGCGTCGCTTGATATAAGCCTTGGGGGCAGTTGCGGATTAGTTGTAACAAAAAATAAGATCGATTTGACGGGATACCAAACGCTGACATTCAGGGGAGATGTTACAACTCTTGGGGAATGCAGTTTGGCTATTTGGAGTAGCACTACGGGCGATTACATGCCATCGCCGGTAGCATCTGCGGCGATCAGTACCACCGGCGTATCTGTTGAATGCAGTCTTGATCTATCTGCTATCACCGGTAGTTACTACATCGGCCTAGCTCTAAAGAACACAAACGCTATTGCGATGAAGCAGCTGTATTTGGAAGATTGAGGTGGTTCGATGAAGACTGTTTATCTAGATACTGACTTTAAGTGCTACGTCACCTCTGGCGAAGGGCGGACACAGGTAGAAACAGACACATTCGACGGTAAGTGCGACGCCTACATTGAAGGCTACCGCCATATCCCGGCGGGTCGGGCGTGGACACGTGCCGATGGCACAGTTTTCGCCGGCGAAATGATAGCCCCGTGGAAACCTTGGGACGAGCTGGACGCAGCTCAACGGGAGTATGAGCGAGAGCAATACCAGACGGTTGTTGCTCAGAATGCCGAGTATGAGGCCGCATTATCCGAGATTGAGGAGGCGCTGGGCGTATGACCATTGAAGAACGCAAAAACGCTATTTTGGCAAAAATCGCGGAAATGAAAGCCGAAGGTGCCGACATGCAGGAAGCATTGAACCTTTTGGAGGTGACGCCGGATGAAGACATGGAGTAACGGCGCCAAGAAGCGGCTGGTGGAAATCCGTGCCGCTGAGGACGGTGAGCAGGATATGCGCGCCATTGCCGCAAGTATCGCCAAGCTACCTCCTGGTCAGCTGAAAAAGATCCTCACTGAGGACATCATCGCCATTCTGGCGAAGTACGGGGTGGTGATTGGATGACGGTCAGGCAAAAGCAATGCCTGTTAGCGTACCTTGGGTACTATACCGGGGCAATCGACGGCGTTTGGGGCGATAACTCCCGCCGTGCTACCGAGGCTTTCCAGCGGGACTATCAACTCACGGTGGACGGCATTTTCGGGGGCGGCACGGCGGCGCGTATCCGGGAGGTCATTACTTCCGGAGAGCTGCCCCAGCAGTCCCAAGGCACCCCGGAGACGGGTGGCGGTGCGGACTGGTGGAAGGATATCCGGTATTTCAAGCGTGCGGAATTCCGGTGCCCCTGTGGCCGTTGTGGTGGGTTCCCGGTGGAACCACAGGAATCCATGGTACGTACCGTGGACGAAATCCGGCATCGGCTGGGTGTGCCGGTTTCCATTGTGGATGGCGGCGGTTCCGGCGTCCGGTGCGCAGCGCACAATGCAGAGGTCGGCGGTGTGTCCAATTCTCAGCATCTGTTTGGGCTTGCCGCTGATCTGCACAGTGCCGCAAGTCCG
>OKSN01001567.1_pt1 | contig 11270 bp, 9 predicted proteins | sample 1606191 | NCBI WGS metagenome assembly OKSN01 (sample SAMEA3879535, study PRJEB24766) | human gut metagenome | biome: human-associated habitat; feature: feces | place: USA | collected 1985/1987
CCGTGAATGCAGCCACACAAGCCGTACCCAAAGCATTATTGGCGCTTTGCAGCATAATGCTGCCAATGGCAGTAATGGAAAATTGCAGTCCCATGGGTACGCCGATGTACATCAGTGTGCGTGCCAAAGCACCGTCGAATTTCCGCTCGGCTGGCGTTGTCTTCAGAATGTCGAAACGACGCATCATATAGATGTAGCACAATATGGCCGAGACGCCTTGTGAAAATACGGTAGCGATGGCAGCTCCTGCCACTCCCCAACCCAGTACCAGAATGCAGAACAAATCGAGCAGGATATTCAGTACCGTAGAGAGAAGTAGAAACCAAAACGGCGTCTTGCTGTCACCCAATGCACGGATAATACTGGACAGCAAATTATAGAAGAAAGTAAAGGGAACCCCGATAAACGTGACAAGCAGGTAATAATAGGCTCCCGTGAATATGTTCTCCGGCGTACTCATCATGTGCAGAATGTCTGCACAGTAAAAGCTGGTAACCACGGCAATGACAACAGACATCACCGCAGCCAGCTGCAGGCTGACAGCCACATAACGGCGCATCGTGACATAATCCCGCGCACCGAACTTTTGCGCCACGGGAATGCCGAAACCTCCGCAACAGCCATTGCAGAATCCCAGAATAAGAAAAACGACCGAAGTGCTTGCCCCGACTGAAGCCAAGGCGTTGATACCCAGAAAGCGCCCCACGATGGCTGCATCCACCAATGAATAGGTCTGTTGCAGCAGATTGCCGAGCAGTAAAGGCAAAGTAAAGTTGAAAATCAACGGAAGAGCCCGTCCTTCCGTCATTTCTCTGGATGTTGCCATAAATCTGATACCTCCGAAATTGGATGCAAAAATACGAAAAGATAGCGTTTACAGACTTGACGAAAGTCAAATTTAATAGGGAAGCTTAAGGAGAAGGAAGGCGAAGGACAAATCGTTCCATCGTGGGGGAAATATTATTCCACCACTAGGAAAAAATCGTTCCACCATGGTGGAACGATTTTTCCTCCACGATGGAACGATTAAATCTATGCAGATTCGGAGCTTAGTATTTACACTCGCGAATTATCTCTATCAGCTGCCGGAAATCTTCGGGATGAACATCTCCGATATTGCCGATACGGAAAGTGTCGGCTTGCGAAATCTTTCCCGGATAGATGACAAATCCACGTTCTTTCAGTTGTGTGTAGAAAGTTTTGAAGTTGAAATCGGCATGAGGATAGAGGAAAGAAGTAATAACGGGCGATTGAATCTCGTCCGGCAGCAACGTTTGGAAACCGAGGGAACGCATGCCGTCCACCAGCACGCGGTGGTTCTCGCAATATCTGTTGTGACGGGCCTCCACACCGCCCTCCTCTGCCAGTTCGTCCATGGCTTGCTTGAAGGCGCGGACCACGTGTGTAGGAGAAGTAAAACGCCATTTGCCATGTCCTTTCTCCATGGCTTCCCATTGGTCGTAAATGTTGAGAGAGAGTGACTTGGAGACGCCCTTGCAGTGCAACAGCTCGGAACGGCGAGCGATGATGAAGCCAAATCCCGGAACGCCCTGGATGCACTTGTTGGCACTGCTGATGAGGAAGTCTATGCCCAGTTCGTGTACATCGAGGGGAACACCGCCGAAGCTGCTCATGGCGTCTACAATCAGTTTCTTGCCGTACATCTTGACGAGGTGGGCTATCTCCTTGAGGGGATTGAGCACGCCGGTAGTGGTTTCGCAATGCACCACGGCAACGTGGGTGATTTCGGCATTGTGCGAAAGATAGTCGTCGACGTAGCTGACGGAGACTTGCTCTGTTTCGTCAAAAGCAAGCATGTCGTACGAGATGCCGTGATACTCGGCGATGTTGCCCATGCGGTCGCCGTAGGCGCCGTTGCTCAGTATGAGAAGTTTGTCGCCAGGCTTGATGACGCTACCGATGACGGCTTCCACACAGTACGTGCCGCTACCTTGCAGGAGGATGGAAGTATAGTCGCCGGTATGCTGGGTGGCGAGGGAGACGAGGGACTTGCGGATTTCTTCCACAATGTGGAGGTTGTAGTCTTCGTCCCAGGTACACCAGTCGGTCAGCATGGCTTCCTTGACGGTTTGTGAGGTGGTAAGGGGGCCGGGGGTAAGGAGAATGTAGGGTTTCATATGCATTGAGTTTTTAAGTTTATACGTTTATAAGGGTTACAAAATCTCAAGTTTACGGTTTATCTCAGCGATGACTGCGGGGAGCTCGGCAATGGTATCGACCACATAGTGGGCACCGGCGGCAAGCATGCGGCGGCGGACATCGGCCTTACGGGCTTCGAGCTCATCGGCAGGCAAGGAGGAGACTTCCTCTTGTGTCAGTCCCAGTTCGTTACTGCCGAGTATGACGCCGACGGTCCAGACTTTGGCATTGATACCCTCCTTGATGTCGGCGATGGTATCGCCATACTTCAACACACAATCTACAGAGGGGATGGCGAGGTCTGCCATATTCTTATATATCATGTAGGGAGCAGGACGGCCTGCAGGCAACCCGTCGGGAGTGACGCAATTATCTACCGTATAGCCTTTGGCAGTGGCGGCAGGCAGCACAACATCCATCATAGAGCGGGTATAGCCGGTGGTGGAGCCAATGCGGACGCCTTGCGCACGCAGTGCGGAAATCGTTTCCACCACACCGGGGATAGGGTCGGTATAATCTTCGAGCGAGGCAAACAACACCCGTTGGAATTCGGCATAACGTGCCTGCACGTCTTCCTCACCGGCGGGACGGCCGAATTTCCGTTCAAATTCCGCACGGACACGCTCTATATCGAACAGCGCACGGATTTCTTCTACTTTGGTCAGCCCCATGTGCGCACGTGTTTCGGCAGCTGTGACGGGAACGCCGATGGCCCGAAAGCTCTCGACAAAGGCGGCGACGGGAGCAAAGCAACCGTAATCGACGGCAGTTCCTGCCCAGTCCATAATGATACATTCAATTCTTTTCATACGATATATTATTATTATTCAGTCTCAAGAAGCAAGGAATTGCCCGGCCGGGACCAACGGCGCAAACGGAAAAGGGAAGAGCCCAACGGTCCCGAAGCATTCTCCTTGCGATAGCGCTGCACCAGGTAGACAGCCGAGCATAGGAAAGCCACGCTGCACACAATGCCTACATAGCCCGACATCAGGTTATAGAAATCCAGCCAGTTGATGTCCGGATTGAAGAATTCCTTGAATACCAATACCACCACCGTACCGGTATACCCGATAAAATCGAGTGTGACAATAAAGAACCCCACATTCCCCTTGATGCGGAAGCAGGCGATGAAACGCTCGAAGAACAACGTCTGGAAGCTGAGGTAAACAGTATAGAGCGACAAACTCTGGAGGAACAGCCACGTCATGGGTGGCAGTTGCAACCCATCGTAATTGAAGGCCACGAATCCCAAGGTCGCTGTGCCGCACGTCACAAGCACCAGCAGCAGGCACAGCACCTTTATATTACTCCTCACCGCGGACATCAGCCCGAAAAGCAACAAGATAATCAGTGTCACCACCGCATCTACCTTGACAAATGCCCACGACGACAGCCCCGCCGCCTCCACATCCAGAATCTTCACCAGGAAGTCCTCCTTGATGTCCTGCAAGACGGTGATGAACAAGTTTGCCGCAAACAGCATCAGCAATACCGGCATGAAGCTCTTGAAGAGGTCCGCACGCGCCCTGCCGTCCAGCGTCACCCGTTCCGAGCGCAGTGCCCGGTCTACCGCGGTAGGTTGCGGCATTCTCGTCATCAGCCAGCCCAGCAACGACAGCAGCGAGAAGGCAAAGGCACCGATAAAGGCAGGCATCCAGAACTCACTGATATGGAGATGCTCCATCACAAACAGCCCGACGGACTTTGCCGTGCCCGAACTGATGGCAATGCTCAGCCCCATCAGGCTCGCCAGCAGGTCCGTCACCCGCCGCCCCTCGAGGAAACTGAAAATCACTCCCCACATGCATCCCAACGAAAGCCCGTTGAAGAACAGCGCAAAGACATTCAGTGGCCGGGGCAACGCTCCGAACAGCACCAGCGAAAGCTCGGCCACCGCCACCGAGAGGATGATGAACTTCAGACGGTTCTCCTTCTTCAGTTCCGAAATTACCTTGATGCCAATCAGCTTGGAAATAAAATAGCCGGAAATCTGCACGATGCTGGTTGCCGTCTTGTAATCCATCCCGAAGAAGTCGAGCCCGTCGAAGCCCGCAGCCGTAAACGGCTTGCGCAGCGCATAGACCAGTGAATAGGAGAGCAAAGCCGCTCCACCCGCCCAAAGGATGAACAAGGCATCAGCCAGTCTCTTGCTCTGTATTATCTGTTTTTTCTCACCGTTGAACATAGTGTGTCGTTTAAGTTCGTTCTTGATTTCGGCGGCAAAGATAGAGGCGGGTGCTGACAGCAAAAATGAATTTCCATTATTAATAAACTTCATGAGATGCTCCACTCGGCGCAGGAAGTGTACAATTACAGCGGCATCTACATCAGTTACAGCCTCTCGTCCTCCTCCAATGCCTTAAAAGTGGAACCTTACCTGATAACCCCTGCCGACAGCAACGACCATGTCAAAGTGGTGCACATGAGCGCCTACAACACCACCCACTTCGGCACTGCTGTCTTCAACAACCACCAGAATGCCTATATCTTCTTCAACGAACGCGAGGCGCCCCAACTGGCCTTGTCCACCATCTACCTGCAACTGCCCATGTACGACTTTCCCCACCTGCTCAAAGGGCTCTACCTCTGTCTGGACTACATCCTCTTCATCAAACACTCGGACAGCACCTCCATGGACGACTTCCTGGAACTGAAAGGCCAACTCATCCCCCAAGACCAGCTGACCGACGAGCAACGCCCCTACTACAACTACACCTGCCAGCCGGGCGACTTCATCAAAACCTGCTCCGTCCCCTCTCCCCTGCTGAACGAGAAAGACCTGGAACGGGAGAAGCGGATGCTGGAAATCTAAGACAGCCCGGACAGTCCGGGAATTTTCACTTTGCAACCAAGTTGCATCTCCTTTCCGCTACCTTTGCAGCAGAAAATAGAAAATAGGAGGAAACAATATGAGTTGCAAATGCTGCTGCACACACGGACATACAGCGATACAAAAAAAAAGAAACAGTCTGCTGAAAGATTATTGGAGAATCATCCTCTCCGCCCTATTGCTCTTCGGAGGGCTCATCCTGAATGCTACTGACGCCACCTTCTTCAAGGGAGAGTATGTACCTTTTATATGGTACTTGCTTGCCTATCTCCCCGTAGGCCTCCCGGTGATGAGGGAAGCCTGGGAAAGCATCCTGCAAAAGGACGTGTTCAGCGAATTCACCCTTATGTCCATCGCCACCCTCGGCGCCTTCTATATAGGCGAATATCCCGAAGGCGTTGCCGTCATGCTCTTCTACTCCTTGGGAGAGCTCTTTCAGGACAAAGCCGTAGACAAAGCCAAGCGTAACATCAGCGCCCTGCTCGACGTACGTCCCGAAACGGCAACGGTCATCAGAAACGGCAGTACGCTTGTCGAAGCTCCCCAACATGTGCAGGTAGGCGAAACCATCGAAGTAAAAGCCGGAGAGCGTGTCCCCCTGGACGGAACGATGCTGGACGAAGTTGCCGCCTTCAACACCTCCGCACTGACGGGAGAAAGTGTTCCCCGCAACATCCGCCAGGGCGGGGAAGTGCTTGCCGGAATGATTGCGACCGACAAAGTCGTACGCATCCAAGTCACCAAACCCTTCGAGAAAAGTGCTCTTTCCCGTATATTGGAACTGGTGCAGAATGCCTCCGAGCGCAAAGCGCCGGCAGAACTTTTCATCCGTAAGTTTGCCCGTATCTATACGCCCGCCGTCACCGGACTGGCGGCATTGATTGTACTGCTCCCCTTCCTCTATTCGCTGGCAGATGCACAATTCTCGTTCATCTTCAATGACTGGCTATACAGGGCATTGGTCTTTCTGGTTATCTCCTGCCCGTGCGCCCTCGTCGTAAGCATTCCGTTAGGCTACTTCGGAGGAATCGGCGCCGCCTCCCGCCTGGGTGTCCTCTTCAAAGGTGGCAACTACCTCGATGCCATCACCCAAGTCAACACGGTGGTATTCGACAAGACGGGTACGCTGACCAAAGGCACCTTCGATGTACAATCCTGCCAGGCACAACCGGGAGTTACGGAAGAGAAGTTGATACAGCTTGCCGCCTCGGCAGAGCGAAACAGTACGCACCCCATAGCCAAAGCCATCATAAGCTATGCCAAACAAAGGGATATAGAGCTGATTGCCACAACGGACGTTACGGAGATTGCCGGCCACGGACTGCAAGCCACTATGGATGGAACGCGTGTCCTGGTGGGCAACACCCGCCTGCTGACTAAGTTCGGGATAGAATATCCCGATGAATTGTCATCAATTGTCGATACGATTGTGGCCTGCGCCATCGGAACAAAATATGCCGGTTATCTGTTGCTATCAGACACATTAAAGGAAGATGCCGTCAACGCCGTCAAAGAATTAAAAGCTTTAAATATCAATAATATTCAGATATTATCGGGAGACAAACAAGCCATTGTTACTAACTTTGCAGAAAAGCTAGGCATCACCCAGGCATACGGAGACCTGCTGCCGGACGGAAAGGTGAAGCACATCGAGGCACTCCGCAGCAACCCTGCCAACCGAATAGCCTTTGTGGGCGACGGCATCAATGATGCCCCGGTTCTTGCCCTTAGCCATGTGGGCATCGCCATGGGCGGACTTGGCAGCGATGCCGCCATCGAAACCGCCGATGTAGTGATACAGACAGACCAGCCTTCGAGAGTGGCCACCGCCATTCATGCGGGCAGGCAAACCCGCCGGATTGTCTGGCAGAACATCTCGCTGGCTTTCGGAGTGAAGCTGCTTGTCCTCATCCTCGGTGCCAGTGGAATCGCTACACTTTGGGAAGCTGTCTTTGCCGACGTAGGCGTCGCCCTCATTGCGATAGTGAACGCCATACGCATACAAAAACTTATTAAATAGAAAAAATGGAAGAAAAGAAATATTTGGACCTATTGGCCAAAAGGGACATACAGCCCACTGCCATCCGCATCCTGGTATTGCGCACCATGATGCAGGCAGGCCGTTCCGTCTCATTGCTCGACCTTGAAACCATGCTGGATACGGTGGACAAATCCACCATCTTCCGTACCCTTACCCTATTCCTCTCCCATCATCTGATACACAGTATAGATGACGGGACGGGGTCCTTCAAGTATGCCGTGTGCAGCGACAGTTGCTCTTGCGACGTAAGCGACCTGCACACCCATTTCCATTGCGAGAAATGCAACAAAACCTTCTGCTTCACCAACATTCCCACTCCGGTGGTGAAGCTGCCTCAAGGATTTACACTGAACAGCATCAACTATGTACTGAAAGGCATTTGTCCGGACTGTGCAGCAGAAGCCAACCGGGAGGCTTAGTTAAAAAATAAAAATCCATGCAGTCATTCATGTTCTTCTCTATCCTTAAGAAATAACATTGAGACAAACACATGGATACAAAAGCTCTTGTCACTTTATGCCAGAAGGGAAACGGGCAGGCCTTGAGCCTGCTCTACGCAAACTATTCAGAGAAAATGCTGAAAGTATGCCTACGCTATATTCCCGACCCAACGATAGCCCAAGATCTTCTTCACGACGGTTTTGTCATCATATTCACTTCCATTCATTCGCTGCGCAACCCGGAGAAACTGGAATACTGGATGAAAAAGATTATGAGAAACCTGGCACTGCAATACCTCAACCATGCCAATGCCAACCCCACCATCCCATTGACAGATATTCCGGAAGAGGAAGAGCCTGCTGAAAATCCTTTTTGTCCGGATTTCATTTCGTACGATAAGATGCTGGATATAGTGGAGAGCCTTCCGGAGGGCTACTGCAAGGTATTTAAACTGGCAGTACTGGAAGGATTGTCCCACAAAGAAATCGGAGATTTACTGGGTATAGCGCCACACTCCTCTTCCTCCCAATTGTTCCGGGCGAAAATTTTACTTAAAAAGATGCTGGCAGGATACCGTGTATTCATTGTTTTGACAGTATTGCTTCTCTTTCCAACGCTGTATGACTATCTGTACAGAGAGAAAAAGAGTATCAGGGAAAACCGTTTGTCCAAAGTTTCTTCCAGGCAAGCCGGGAGTACGCAACAAACAAAGAAAACCGATACTCCCCGAACCGACGAACAATGCTATACCAAAGAAAATCTGAACAAAAGGGAACGAATCATCCCTCCCGTTCCAGTTTCCACAGAATGGCCCCTTGCCATACCCACAATGAAAGATAGCATCCACAAATATCCCATACCTTCTCCATTCACCGGACAGACCATCACCAACCGACAGATGGCTTTCGTCTTCTCCCCTTCCCTGATGCCGCCAACCCGCAAGAAGAAATCCGGAAAATGGAAGTTGATGCTGGCAGGTTCACTCGGACCGCAACTGGCACAGAACTTATATAAGCTGATTGCCACTCCACATACCGACGGCATTTCAAGTGACTTTCCTCAACAAGTCAGCACGTGGGAAGAGTATTATTCTTATCTGCACACCCGCTATCAGCAGGGTACTCTGGGAAAAGATTCCATCGGACTCATGCAGATTGCCCAGAATAACAGCGGCAGGATTGTTGAGAACCAGCAACATCATGCCCCCATCGTCGTGGGACTCTCTCTCAGCAAGAAATTGAATGAGCGTTGGAGTCTGGAAACCGGATTGCAATATACGCTTCTCAGGTCGGAGTTCACTACCGGCGAAGCATTCCGCATTCAAGACAACCAGAAGTTGCATTATATCGGCATTCCTCTCCGGCTTTCCTACCGTTTCTGGCATTACAAACGTTTCTCCAGTTATGCCACGGCAGGCATGCAGGTGGATATCCCCATAAAAGGGACACTCCAAAGCTTCCATGTCACGGACAGTATTCCACACAAGCTCGACAGCCAGCCGGTAAGTGCTCCCTGGCAGTGGTCGGTCAACACAAGTATAGGCATACAATATCGCCTCACACCCCAGGCAGGCATCTATCTGGAGCCGACTGTAAACTATTATATCCCCGACGGCAGCCAACTGCGCACCATCCGAAAGGAACACCCGTTCACATTCACCCTCCCGGTAGGCCTCCGCATTTCCTGGTAAAAAAACGATGCGCCACGCAGTCTTTTACCCGACTGATTATCTATTTATATGGATAATCAAACTCAAGAAGGAACAAAGAACATGCAGAAACGACATACCGACCGGGAAAGCTACTTTGGTGAACAGTCACAGACCAGCAAGAACTATTATATCCCCTACATAAAGGAAGTCATCGGACACATCCCCGATAAAGTGCTGGAAGTGGGCTGTGGAGAGGGAGGCAATCTGCTCCCCTTTGCCAAAGCCAGTTGCCGAGTGATGGGCGTAGACATTGATGCCATGCGAATAGAGCAAGCCAGGACCTTCTTCGCCCAAAGGCATCAGCAGGGACAGTTCATTGCCACCGACATTTTCCAGCTTAAGGACAAGGCTACGAATTTTCCCCTGATTCTTCTACACGATGTGATAGAGCATATCAGAGACAAAGAACGGTTCCTCTCCGGCCTACAAAAACATTTGTCTGCCGACGGAGCTGTATTTGTAGGGTTTCCCGCCTGGCAAATGCCATTCGGAGGCCACCAGCAGATAGCACACAGCCACATTGTTTCACATTTCCCTTTTCTCCACCTCCTTCCCCGCACTTTATACAGATGGATATTAAGACTATGCGGTGAGCAGGAACGCGTAATCACGGAGCTACTGGATATAAAGAGCACCGGATGCACCATCGAACTGTTCAATCGCATCGCCCGGCAAGCCAACTATCAAATCATTGACCGGAGACTGTACCTTATAAACCCACATTATAAAATCAAATTCGGCTTGTCCCCACGAAGGCTCAACGGAGTTATTGCTGCTATCCCGTATATAAGAAACTTCTTTTGTACAAGTTGCTTTTACATATTAAAGAAAGGGACTAAAACTGTTAATCACTACTGATTTCCCAGCTTTAGAATTGATTCCGAACCATCAATTTAAGATTATATATTCAGAAGAAACCATTAAATTTCTGAATAGCCCTGATGAAAGAGGGTGTGTAGAAACCCTCATAAACTAAAAAATCACCCTCGCTGCAGATGGTTGTAGCGAAGGTGATTTCAATAAAAGGGGAACTTGCACTTCCTCCCTTTTAATGTTTTTACATCGTTACTTGGTTCATTACAGCCTCGTCAGGTGTCGTTCCTATTTCATCGGCAAATAATATGTGGGTGATAGACCCTCTCGGGGTCGGAGTTTCGATTTTAATTCTTTGACCTTGGTACATCTCCGGAATATCAACCAGCTTACATCTATGGGCTTCGTTATTGCCAAAACTGACATAATAGTCTTTCCCTATTACCAGCTTTACAGGTTTACGTTGAGAGAAATGAGTCTGACAAACAGAGCTATCCACTTTTATATCTATCACAAAACCAAGAGCGGATGTTACCTTAGATAGTATATCAATGCTCACATTATAAGCCCCTTTCTCTATCTTGGCTATATTAACACGATTAACACCACAAAGATTAGCCAATTCCTCTTGGGTCATATTTCTCTTCTTGCGAAGAATGGCTAACCGACTACCAATCCGTTCACGTTCTTTCAAAATCTTCTCTGTACATTTTCCTTCGTGAATTTTCATAAATCTGTTGCAGAATTTAAAGTGTTGCCCCCACTTCTAATAGTTATTGATTTTTGAACAGACAAAAGTAGATATTAATTTTGAATTGTAGCACATTTACTACAACTATTTTCTAAATGAATATAAAAGGTAGGGGGAGTAGAAGAAAAGGAAAAGCCCCTGAATTACTGGAATTCAAGGACTTACAAACTTCTTTTTACTATATCCGTGGAGCTGGAGGGAATCGAACCCTCGTCCAAACGAGGAAATCATAAGCTTTCTACATGCTTATCTTTGCCTAAATTTTCGTGCAGGAACAGAACCAAAGCCATCAATTCCCACCTTATCCTCTAAAGTTTCATCAAAAGTGCGAGGCCGCCTTTGACTATCCCCGATGTAACTGCACCACTGAACCGGAATGCTTCGGAGCAACAGCTTCCGAGTGATGTCACGTCCCAGCACCTGGTGCCGGGATTAAGCTTCAATCTACTATACTTCGATTAAGCAGCGAGAGCGTAACGAGTTTCGCCAGATAAAATTTTGAGGACTGAGATTAAAGTGC
>OKSN01001570.1_pt1 | contig 11244 bp, 9 predicted proteins | sample 1606191 | NCBI WGS metagenome assembly OKSN01 (sample SAMEA3879535, study PRJEB24766) | human gut metagenome | biome: human-associated habitat; feature: feces | place: USA | collected 1985/1987
TCGCGACCCCAACCTTGGCAAGGTTGTGCTCTACCAACTGAGCTATTTCCGCATTTTGTAATCCCTATTGGTGTTTCGGGATTGCAAAGATAGATATAAATTCCGACTCTGCAAATTTTTTCGGCATTTTTTGTAGAAAAATTAGCAGAATCTCATTCAAAGCTTGTTTCTACACCTCTACACAGGTACGGAACTCACGCAGGAAACGCATATCGTTCTCGAAATAATGACGGAGGTCATTGACCTGCCACTTCAGCATCGCGATACGCTCGATGCCCATTCCGAATGCGAATCCTGAGTATTTCTTGCTGTCGATTCCGGAAGCCTCGAGGACGTTCGGATCCACCATGCCGCAGCCGAGAATTTCCAGCCAGCCTGTTCCTTTACATATGTTGCAGCCTTTTCCGTGGCAGATGTTGCAGCTTACGTCCACCTCCGCTGACGGCTCGGTGAACGGGAAGTATGACGGTCTCATACGTATCTGGGTTTCCGGACCAAACATTTCACGCGCGAAGAGGAGAATAGCCTGCTTCAAATCGGCAAATGTCACGTTCTCATCGATGTAGAGACCTTCCACCTGGTGGAATATGCAGTGTGCTCTGGCCGAGATGGCCTCGTTTCTGAACACTCTGCCAGGGCAGATGACACGTATCGGCAACTGCATCTTTTCCATTGCCCTGACCTGTACGCTGGAGGTGTGCGTACGAAGCAGAAGCGGATCCTTATGTCCTACAGACACGAAGAAAGTGTCCTGCATATCTCTTGCGGGATGGTTAGGAGGGAAGTTCAATGCCTCGAAAACGTGGTAGTCATCCTCTATTTCCGGACCTTCAGCCACGTCGTAGCCGAACTTGCGGAAGATGTTCACGATCTGCTGTCTTGCAATGGAGACCGGATGTCTTGTCCCGAGAGGAATAGGGTCGCCGGGCACAGTACCGTCGAAATCATCCGCAGAAGCAGCACCTGATGCCGCAACATTGGCCTTCAACTCTTCTATGCGGGCCAAAGCCTCTTTTTTCAGAACGTTCAGTTTCTGGCCGAACTCTCTTTTCATTTCCGGAGCGACTGTCCTGAATTCATCGAAAAGTCTGGTGATTTCACCTTTCTTTCCCAGAAGACGGACTCTCGCTTCCTCTATATCTTTCTCTGACTTGCATTTGAGATCTTTAATCTCCGCAAGCAACTGTTCTATTTCCTCTTTCATATCCTATTTGTTAACAAACCGGTTCCCAGAACCATCTGCAAATTTAGTCAATTTCTACCGAAATGTAATACTGCCGGACTTACTTCTTTTGAGAAGACGTCTTGGCCGCGGCCTGCCCGCTCATCTTCGCCTTACGCTTTTCCCGGGCTTTCTGCTGCTTGGCCGCTCCGCTTTTCAGATATGCGGCCCACTGCTGCGGAGTAAAGAATTTCTTGTAGGTTTTGTCTATCTGCTCCATCCACTTGTCGCGGGTGATGGTGTACAGGTCATAGTTGTCCACCCTGGCAGCCTGAAGTTTCTTTACTTCTTCCTGCCATGCCGCATAATCGTGCTGAAGTGTGGAGTCCACGTAGAACACTTGCCAATACTCGAGTTTCAGAAGGTCTGCGAGCCTGTCCGCTTCCTTGGCAGCCATTTCTTCCGGTGTCGGCTGTTTCTGTTCCCCCTGCTCCTGGGCATAAGCATTGACACTCACGAAAAACAGCATTGACAATAGCGCAAACAATATCTTTTTCATATTCGGTCTTATATTTCGTTTCAGATGTCTCCAGTTTCGTTATATTTGTAAATTGTGACGGGAGATGTTCCCATCACGACAAATGTAGTGAAATAATAATATTGTACAAAACCTGATATGAAACTTAGGAATATTCTTCTTTCGAGTTTTGCGGTGCTGATGTGCAGCATTACCGCAAACAGGGCTGATGCCTGTACCAATGTGATTGTGACCAAAGGGGCAAGCGCTGACGGGTCCTGCATGGTATCTTACGCGGCCGATTCGCATTGGCTCTACGGAGAACTCTACTTCAAGCCTCAGGCTGACTGGAAAGTTACCGACAAGTTGCGCGTATATGACTGGGATTCAGGTCAATATCTCGGGCTTATCGACCAGGTGGAACATACCTACAAGACCGTGGGCAACATGAACGAGCACCAGCTGATAATAGCCGAGACCACTTTCGGCGGAAGGCACGGGCTCAATGACCCTAACGGCATAATAGACTACGGTTCATTGATTTACATTACATTGCAGAGAGCCAGAACTGCACGCGAGGCCATCAAGGTCATGGCAGAACTCACGAACAAATACGGCTATTTCTCCGAGGGAGAGTCTTTCTCCATCGTGGACAAGAACGAGGCCTGGATAATGGAAATGGTCGGCAAGGGAACCGAAAAGAAAGGCTCCGTCTGGGTGGCTCTGCGTGTTCCGGACGGCTACATCAGCGGTCATGCAAACCAGTCGCGTATCGCCACGTTCCCGCTCAATGATCCGGAAAACTGTCTGTACGCGGAGGATGTCATTGACTTTGCACGTTCAAAGGGCTGGTTCAGCGGCGAGGACAGCGAGTTCAGTTTCCGCGATGCATATTGTCCTGCTGACTTCGGTGCTCTGCGCGGATGCGAGGCCAGAGTCTGGAGCGCGTTCAATATCCTGAGCCACGGCTGGTTCACTTTCGAGGAGACCAAGGGCAATCTGGTGACCAAGGACGCCTATTCCTATGTTGACTACGCGATGGGCCACAATCCTGACAACAGGATGCCGCTCTGGATCAAGCCTGCCAAGAAGGTGACCGTAAAGAATGTTGCGGATGTGATGCGTGACCATTATGAGGGTACGCCTATGGACATGACTACCGATATCGGTGCGGGCGGAAATGCATTGCCATACCGCTGGAGGCCGATGGACTTCGAATATGAGGGCAAGAAATACACCAATGAACGTGCTATCGCCACTCAGCAGACGGGTTTCTGGTTTGTGGGACAGGCACGCGGAAACTATCCTGACGTGATAGGCGGTATCTTGTGGTTCGGTACCGATGATGCTGCAACTTCTTATGTGACACCGATTTACTCCAATACGGAAAAGGTTCCCGAGTGCTTCAGACAGGGCAACGGCAACTTGCTCTCCTACTCTGCCACGTCTTCTTTCTGGATCAACAACAGGATTTCCAATGCCTGCTACAGGATGTACAATATCATGGCTTCTTATGTGCGCGAGAGGATCGACAAGTTCGAGAACGAGCAGATGGAAAAGGTCCGCCAGAATGATGTCAAGGCCCTGGAACTTTTCAAGAAGTCAATGGACAGCGCGGAGAAGGCAGGCAAGAAGAAGTCACTTGCCTATGATGTGATGACTGATACCGGAGCTTCTTTCGCGGCGGTGAAGAGACTTCTCACGAGTTATTCGGTAAAGACAGCGCAGGATATTTTCAAGCAATGGCAGGAACTGGAGGTCACATTGACAGTCAAATTCATTGACGGTAATGTGAAGGCGCAGAATTCTGACGGTTCTTTCAAGCATACTGATTTCTCTGCCGGCATTCCTGACGGACTTACCCAGCCGGGCTATACAGATACATGGAAAGAGGCTGTGGTTCATTTCCACGGGGATGTAATCGAGGAAAAGTAGTGTAACGCTACTGCGCAAACTTCGCTGACTGAAACTGAAAAAGGGTGGCCTTGCGTAAGGTCACCCTTTTTAGTTAGTCGGCATGCACATCAGCACGCCTTTAATATTGTCTCACAATCTGTTACAGTACCCGCTCCGCGGAAACCGGCTTGTTGTGCAGGACTATCTCGTTTCCGGCCACGTCTGCTTCAATGACGGAATCCTTGTGTACAGTGCCGTCAAGTATGGCTTTGGCCAAGAGATTGACAAGTTCACGCTGCATCACTCTCTTCACAGGACGCGCACCGAATGCAGGATCGTAACCTTTCTCGGTCATATAATCCTCGAACGCTGGAGTGAATTCGATCTCGACGCCGTCTGCAGAAAGCTTGTTCTGAAGGTCCTTCATCTGTATATGAAGAATGTCGCGGATATCATTCTTGGTAAGCGGCTCGAACATTATGATCTCATCGATACGGTTCAGGAATTCAGGCCTTATGGTCTGACGCAGGAGTTCAAGTATCTTGCCCTTGCACTCCTCCAGCATCTGGGTCCTCTTCGCCACGTCAGCGGCCTGCTGTGCAGGAGTCTCACCTTTACGTCCGACTTCAGGAAGCTTCTCCATATAGCTCTGAAGGATATCGGAGCCGACATTTGAAGTCATTATGATTATGGTGTTCTTGAAGTCCACGGTCCTGCCCTTGTTGTCGGTCAGACGACCGTCGTCCAGAACCTGAAGCAGAATGTTGAACACATCCGGATGGGCTTTCTCGATCTCGTCGAGCAGCACTACGGAATAAGGTTTACGCCTTACAGCCTCCGTGAGCTGACCGCCTTCATCATATCCTACATATCCCGGAGGGGCACCGATAAGACGGCTGACTGTGTGACGTTCCTGGTACTCGCTCATATCGATACGGGTAATCATGTTCTCGTCATTGAACAGAAACTCGGCGAGAGCCTTTGCAAGCTCGGTCTTGCCGACACCGGTGGTACCCATGAACAGGAACGAACCGATAGGTCTCTTTTCATTGGACAGTCCCGCACGGCTTCTGCGTACAGCGTCTGCTACTGCGCGGATGGCCTGTTCCTGACCGACGACTCTCTTGTGGAGTTCGTCCTCCATACGGAGCAGCTTCTCCTTTTCGCTCTCGAGCATACGGTTTACAGGTATGCCTGTCCATCTTGACACTACATCTGCGATGTCTTCCGGAGTTACTGCCTCAGTGATGATAGGGTCTTTGATTGCGGCCTGTTTGGCAGTGAGTTCATCTATCTTCCTCTGCGCCTCGGCCATTCTGCCGTAACGGAGTTCCGCTACCCTGCCATAGTCGCCGGCACGCTCAGCCGCCTGTGCCTCAATCTTGTAGTTCTCCAACTCCTGACGGGCCGTCTGGATGCCGGAAAGGATACCCTTCTCTTCATCCCACTTCTTCATCAGGACTTCACGCTTTGCATTCAGGTCCTTGAGCTGTTCATTGATCTTGTCAAGCTTCAATGACACTCCTTCCCTCTTGACTGCCTCCTTCTCGATTTCCAACTGACGGATCTGGCTGTTCAGCTCGGCTATCGGCTCCGGAACGGAGTTCATCTCAAGCCTAAGCTTGGACGCAGCCTCATCCACAAGGTCAATGGCTTTGTCCGGCAAGAACCTGCTTGTGATATACCTGTGTGAGAGATTGACTGCTGCAATCAACGCATCATCCTCTATACGCACCCTATGATGGTTCTCGTATTTCTCTTTCAGGCCTCTCAGTATGGCAATGGACTCTGCCGGTGTCGGCTCATCCACCATCACCATCTGGAATCGTCTTTCAAGCGCCTTGTCCGCCTCGAAGTATTTCTGATACTCGTCCAGCGTAGTGGAACCGATAGTCCTCAGTTCGCCACGGGCCAATGCCGGTTTGAGGATGTTGGACGCATCCATCGCTCCGGAAGCTCTGCCGGCGCCGACAAGTGTATGGATTTCATCAATGAACAGAATTATCTGTCCCTGACTGTCCACTACATCCTTCACCACGCCTTTAAGCCTTTCCTCGAATTCACCCTGATATTTGGCGCCTGCTATAAGCGCACCCATATCCAGTGAATACACAATCTTGTCCTTAAGGTTCTCCGGCACGGCCCCGTCCACGATTTTCTGTGCAAGGCCCTCAGCAATAGCTGTTTTACCGACACCAGGCTCACCGACAAGTATAGGGTTGTTCTTGGTTCTCCTGCTCAATATCTGAAGTACTCTACGAATTTCTTCGTCTCTTCCGATCACAGGATCAAGTTTGCCCGCAGAAGCCCTTTCGTTCAAGTTTGTGGCGAACTTGCTCAAGAACTCCAGTTTTCCTCCTGCCGCATTGTTTTGTGTTCTGTAATCTTCCATATTAAATTTCTCCTTTTTCGCTCACCGGAACAGTCCCACAAGTCTGCTCATAGAACCTGACGCCCTACCCAAACGGGCTATAGCCGTCTGCTCCGAAGAACAAACGGCTATAGTCCAAATTATATTCCGATGCCTAAATTACTGACAATTTGTCAGTCTTAGACAGCGGCTTGATCTTTATTCTGCTGAATCTGAAGCGCTTGCAGGATCTGCCTGTACAGCAGGAGCACTCTGCTGAGCAGCTGAAGGGAATTCAGGCTGCTCTGTAGCAACATTCTCGATCTTGTTGGTAATGTCCACCTGAGCGTCTTTGCTGCCCATCGTGAATGATGAGACGATAGATACTACCACGATGAAGGAAACGAGTCCCCAAGTAACTTTTTCCAGCATATTGGCTGTCTGCCTTACGCCGAAAGTCTGGTTACCTGCGACAAAGTTGCTGGCCATACTGTCACCCTTTCCGTTCTGGAGCAGGACAACAATCGTAAGCAGGATGCTTGCAATCACAACGAGCACAACAAGAATAGTAAATATAGCATTCATAATGTCTGATTGTTTATCAACTTGTCAATTTTTTCAATAAGGGATGCAAAGTAAGCACTTTTTTCCGGTATTGCCAAAATTAGTTTCGAATAAATGGCCTTTGCCTGGTCATAATAGCCCTGGTCGAGATATATCATTGCCAGTGTTTCCGTACAGAAATCAAGTGCAGGCGCATTGGCAGCGCCATCTGTCTGCGTCTTCTTCGGTTTGAACCCTGAGAAGATGTTGTCATCCGCCGAACGCACACTGTCATAGTCTGATGCAGAAAAGAAGTCTCCTCCGGCAATACTTACGCGACGACTTTCCTTCTCCTGTTTCGGCTTTTTCTCGTCAATGTAGGAGCTCAGCAACTCATCCAGATTCTTGTCCGAGCAGTCCACGCTGCGCACTTTCCTCATCACCTCAGCGACACTTCTCCTGTTACCTATATACATAGCCTGGTCAGCGAACTGAGACACTCCCCAGGAATCGCCTCCCAATGCCGCCATTCTCCTGCACAGTTCCTTTCTGGCCGCTCCGTACCAGGGATAGAGATTCACCACCCCGGCGAGTTCGTCCATTGTCAATGTCCTGAGATTTATCGATTTCTGATATTCCATACCCTACCAATTCGCTACTGTAGCATTGAACACATCCTCACAGATTTTTTCTATAATCTCGTCACAGAGAGTCCCTTCCACCGCGTCGAGAGACTGCGTGGAGTCATAATCTGCATAAGCCGAGAACGACTTTCCCTGAAAATCATCTTCGGGATACTTCCTGTTCGTGAAATCTATTTTCACGGTCACGGTCAATCTGTTCTGCGCCGCCACCTCATCAGCGGTAATGGCCATCGCGCGCACATCGTAACCGGTAACAGCTCCCGTAATCTCGATATCGCCGTCCATATCCACCTGCTCCAGCCTCGTCATCTTCCGGAACTTGTCCTTAAGCGACTCCGTCATGCTGTTGCTCAGCGTAGGATTCACTTTCAATGCCTTGTATTCAAAGTAATTTATCGTGACTGTCTTCACGTCCGGCTGTATGGAAGTTCCTGTAAATGAATATATTCCGCAGGAATACACACACACCGCCGCCACTGCCGACGCAACCGCTGCAAGGACGTACGACAATATTTTATGATGTATCGGTTTCATACACTATCAGTCTTCTTTCTTGTTTCCACGGAATTCAGGAGGAAGTTTCCGGTACAATGTTCTTTCGGATATTCCGAGTTCTTCTGCAGCCTTCTTCCTGTTTCCGTTGTATTTTTCCAATGCCTTTCTGATCAGGTCCTGGCTTTTCTGTGAAATCGACAGATTGTCTGAAGAAGATTCCGGTTCGGCATGCGCCTCACTATTATGTGCAGGCTCCTGGATATCCACATCATCCTCCGGAGCGCTCCAGTCATTGACAGGCTTGCTGACGTAGGCATCGCCCTGCTCGTAACTCGGGGCCAATGTCCTTGGCGCCGCTTCTGCCGGCTGTGGCACCTTGGCATTGCCGAAATTTCCGGAAGCGATTATAGCCTTGAGCTTGTTCACCTCAGCATTGAGTCCGTACAGGGCCTTGTATATCTCCTGCTTCTCATCGTCCGACATCGCAGAGCCCGAATTTCTCTGATACATGACGGGGATTGCATTTATGTCATCTTTCGGCAGATATTCTGACAAAGTGGCTGCATTGACCTCGCACTTTCCCATTCCCGGCGCAAGCCTCTGTCCTTCGAGCGCGGACACAGTCTCGGCGACATTTTTCAGCTGGCGGATGTTGCCTGGCCACCTGTAGTTCGTGAGGAGTTCTATAGCGTCGTGGGTCAATGTCACTTTGCTCATCCCGTATTTTTCCGAGAAATCGGACGTGAACTTCCTGAACAGCAGATAGATGTCAGCCTTGCGCTCCCTCAGGGCCGGCATGGATATCTGAATAGCATTGAGCCTGTAATACAGGTCCTCCCTGAATTTCCCCTGAGATACCGCATAGAGCAGATTCACGTTCGTGGCGGCGATTACCCTTACATCCGTCTTGCTGACTTTGGAAGAGCCCACCCTTATATATTCACCCGACTGAAGCACTCTGAGCAGCTTCGCCTGGGACGGCAACGGAAGTTCTCCGATCTCGTCGAGGAACAGTGTTCCGCCGTCGGCCTCCTCGAAATAGCCCTTTCTCGCCTCTATCGCACCGGTAAACGAACCCTTTTCATGACCGAAAAGTTCCGAGTCAATGGTCCCTTCCGGTATCGCTCCACAGTTCACCGCGAAGTATTTGGCATTCTTCCTCCTTCCGAACTGGTGGATGATCTTAGGTATGTTGTCTTTTCCGACGCCGCTTTCTCCCGTAACGAGCACGGTCAGGTCCGTCGGCGCCACTGCCACGGCCATTTCCAGGGCCCTGTTCAATGCCGCGTCGTTACCTATAATATCGTATTTGTTCTTGAGTCTTTGTAGTTCTTGTGCATCCATATCAGCACAAAGTTACGAAATCAGTTGAAAATAGGAACGTATATTACTTAAAATTGCAAAATTGTTCGTAACTTGGTGCAAAATTTGGAGGAATCTACAATTCAGTTTTAATAACAATAATTTTTTCAATCATCATGAGAAAAGAAATTAAATCTTTGGCAGTCGCAGTCCTTGGACTTGCAGCTGTTGCGTGTGCTTCTCCTGAGAAGATGGCTGAGATGGCAGAGAGTGTTACTGTCACCTGCGATCCGTCTCCACTTGAAGTCGTAGCCGGTAAAATCGACGCTACCGTATCTGTAACCTATCCTGCTGACTATTTCCACCCGAAAGCAATCCTTGAGGTAACTCCAGTGCTTGTATATGAAGGCGGCGAGGCTAAAATGACTCCGTTCATGTACCAGGGAGAAAAAGTTAAGGATAACTATACAGTAGTTTCTTCTGACGGTCAGACAGTTACTGAAAAAGTACACTTTGACTATGTTAAAGGTATGGAGCAGTCTCATCTCGAGCTCCGCGGTGTAGTAAAATACAAGAAGAAGTCTATCGACCTTCCTGTAAAGAAAGTTGCTGACGGCGCTAACACCACCTATATGCTTGTAGGTTATGGTGAGGGTCTCGGTTCAGTTCGCTACAAGAAAGACAACTACCAGGAAGTAATCCCTCAGACTGCAGAAGGCCAGATTCTTTACACTATCAACTCTGCTGACGTTCGTAGAAAAGAGCTCAAATCAGAGTCTATCAAAGATTTCCAGGCTGCTCTCGAGGAGATCAAGAACAATGACAGAAAGACCCTTAAGGGAACTGAAGTTGTTGCTTATGCATCACCTGATGGTGGACAGGAACTCAACGCTAAACTTTCTGACAAGCGTTCAAAGAGCGCTGACAAGGCTTGGAGCAAGGTCGTAACTGACAAAGAAATCGCTGCTCCTGAAGTTAAGAGCGTAGGTCAGGACTGGGAAGGCTTCCAGGCACTCGTAAAAGAGTCCAACATCGAGGATAAGGATCTTATCATCCGCGTTCTTTCTATGTACAGCGATCCTGCAGTTCGTGAGAGCGAGATCAAGAACATGTCTGAGGTTTACACAACCCTCAAGAAAGAAGTTCTTCCTGAGCTCCGTCGTGCAAGATTCATCGCTAACGTAGAGTACCAGAACTACACCAAGGAAGAGCTCCTCAAGCTCGTTGAAGAGAACAGCGACGTTCTCGACGAAGAGGCTCTCCTCCGTTCTGCTTCCCTCGTAAAAGATGCCAAGACAAAAGAGGCTCTCTACAACAAGGCTGTTGAGAAATACAATAGCGACCGCGCTCAGTTCAACCTCGGTGTTCTTTTCTTGAAAGAGAACGACCTCGCTGCCGCTGAGAAGGCATTCGGTAAGGTTCAGACCAAAGACGCTGACCTCGAGAACGCTAATGGTGTGATCGCTCTCCGCAAGGGTGACCTCGCTGCTGCTCAGAAAGCATTCGCTGCTGCTGGCGCAAAAGAGAACCAGGCTGTTGTTGACATCCTCAATGGTGAGTACGCTAAGGCTGCTGCCGCTCTCAAAGGCACCAACACATGCAATGAGGCTCTCGCTGACCTCCTCGTAGGCAAACCTGCTGAGGCTGCTCTCAAGTGCCAGTGCCCTAAGGCTAACTACCTCCGTGCTATCGCTGCTGCTCGTCAGGGCAAAGCTGCTGATGTCAAGACATATCTTGAAAAGGCCGGCAAGGACAAAGAGCTTGCTGCACGCGCTGAAAAAGATATCGAATTCGCTCAGTACAGATAATTCAATCCCGATTTTCGGGTATTCCATAAACGAGGCTGACATCGCGTCGGCCTCGTTTTTTTGTGTCGTTACCGCACTTTACTTTGTGTTATCACCTTACTTTACAAGGTTGTGTTCTGTCCCCACTCCACGCCTCTGCTCCAGCTCTCTCTTAACGGACAAAGTGGCGGCCTCAGTCCCCCCCCCATTCCCTGTGTCGGTTCTGTCCAACTTTTGGGACATGCCGTTCAAAAAGGATTGTCACGTGTGCAAATAAGCCTGTTTTGCATACGTGATGAACAATTTGGAAATCGACGGGGGCAAAACCCCACTATTTGCACCCGTGAAGATCAATGGGAATGACGACGGGGGCAAAAGGGCCGTATCTGCACACGTGAATCTTAGGTCATCCGCAGGCACAGGCGTGCTGTAACTTACCTTGTTTTCGTGAGGTGTACCGGGCGAACACCACTATGATGGGGAAACCAAACAGCGGCATAGCCCGCTTATCTCAGGGTGCTTCGCAAGCGGAATTCCTCAGGGAAGGC
>OKSN01001576.1_pt1 | contig 11217 bp, 10 predicted proteins | sample 1606191 | NCBI WGS metagenome assembly OKSN01 (sample SAMEA3879535, study PRJEB24766) | human gut metagenome | biome: human-associated habitat; feature: feces | place: USA | collected 1985/1987
TATCAAGGACACCACCAAGGAAGAGCTTTCCCGCCGCATGGTGGGCCGTGACGTGCAGCTGCAGGTGGAAAAGCAGCCCGCACACCCCGGCGAGACCATGCTGGACGTGGAGAATGTTACCATTCACAACGACCAGCGCAAGAAGGACGTGGTAAAGGACGTGTCCTTCAAGGTGCACGCAGGCGAGATCGTCTGTCTGGCGGGCATCGAGGGCAACGGCCAGACCGAGTTCATCTACGGCCTGACCGGTCTGAGCAAGCTGTCTAGCGGCAAGCTTACGCTGGACGGCAAGGATATCACCCACGAGAGCATCCGCCAGCGCTCCAAGGACGGCATGGGTCACATCCCGGAGGACCGCCACAAGCACGGTCTTGTGCTGGATTTCAGTCTGGAAAACAACATCGTGCTGCAGCGCTACTGGCAGCCGGAGTTCCAGAAGGGCGGCTTTATCCGCGCCGATAAGGTGCGCGAGTACTCTGACAGACTGATCGAGCAGTACGACGTGCGCAGCGGTCAGGGCAGTGTGACCACCGTGCGCAGTATGTCCGGCGGCAACCAGCAGAAGGCAATTATTGCCCGCGAGATCGACCGCGACCCCAAACTGCTGGTGGCAGTGCAGCCCACCCGTGGTCTGGACGTGGGTGCCATTGAGTACATCCACCGCCAGATCGTGGCCGAGCGCGATAAGGGCAAGGCCGTGCTGCTGGTCAGCTTGGAGCTGGACGAGGTGATGAACCTTTCTGACCGCATCCTTGTAATGTACGAGGGCGAGATCGTGGGCGAGTTTGACCCCAAGACCACCACCGTGCAGGAGCTGGGTCTGTATATGGCAGGCGCCCGCAAGCAGGGAAAGGAGGAGCAGTAACACATGAATAAGAAAAAACTTTCCCGCAGCAGCAGCCTGCAAAGCTCTGTTACCAGCGTGCTGGCTGCACTGCTGTGCATCCTGATTGGTTTGCTGGTGGGCTTTCTGGTGCTGGTAGCCATCAACCCCGCACACGCATGGGGCGATGGCTTTGTGCGCATCATCAAGGGCGGTTTCCACGATGCCCCCTACGGCGTGGGCAAGGAGCTTGCCAATGCCGCACCCCTGATTATGACCGGTCTGTCCGTGGCCTTTGCCTTCAAGACCGGCCTGTTCAACATCGGTGCAGCCGGTCAGTATACGCTGGGCGCTTACGGTGCGCTGTACTGCGCCATCATGCTCAAGCTGCCCTGGTTCGTCTGCCTGCTGGCTGCGGCCATCCTGGGCGGTCTGTGGGGTGCCATCCCCGGTTTCTTCAAGGCCTACTTCAACATCAACGAGGTCATTACCTCCATCATGTTCAACTGGATCGGCCTGTATCTGGTGAATGAGCTCATCTACCAGAACGGCACCGGCCCCATGTACGATGTGCGCAACACCCGTACTTTGAACCTGAGCAAGAATGCTGATTTTGCCCAGTCCCTGATCCCGGACTTTGGCTTGAACAAGCTGTTCCAGACCAACAGCACCACCATTGCCATCTTCTTGGCGGCAGCGGTGGCTGTGCTGATCTGGGTGGTGCTGAACAAGACTACTTTCGGCTACGAGCTCAAGGCCGTTGGCCTGAACAAGAACGCCGCCCGTTACGCCGGTATCAACGAGAAGAAGAACATCATCCTCTCCATGGCCATTGCCGGTGCGCTGGCGGGCTTCGGCGCAGGCCTGTTCTATCTGTCCAACGTGTCCCAGTGGAACCCGCTGAACTCCACCAGCCTGCCGGGCATGGGCTTCAACGGTATCTCGGTGGCACTGCTGGCAAGCTCCAACCCCATTGGCACCGTGTTCTCTGCGCTGTTCATCTCCCACATCTCGGTCGGCGGCTCCTTCCTGTCCACCAAGTTTTACCCCACTGAGATCTCGGATCTGATCAGCGGCATCATCATCTACCTGTGCGCATTCTCCATGCTGTTCCGCGGCAAGATCCAGAAGCTGCTGTTCAAGAATGCGGACAAGACCAATGTGAACGCAGAGCCTGCGCCTGCCGCAGAAAAGACCAAAAAGGAGGGCAAGTAATATGCTGCTTCTGATCAAATATACCCTGCTGTACGGTATCGTGCTGATGCTGGTGGCACTGGGCGGTATGTTCAGCGAACATTCCGGCATCATCAACATTGCACTGGAGGGCATCATGGTCATCGGCGGCGTGGCCGGTGTGCTTACCCTGACCATGCTGCCTGCAAGCCTGTCGCCCTTCCTTGTGGTGCTGATCTCCATTCTGGTGGCAGCGCTGGCGGGCGTGATCTACAGCCTGCTGTTGGCCTTTGCCTCTATCAACCTGAAGGCGGACCAGACCATTGGCGGTACGGCACTGAACCTGCTGGCTACCGCCATTGCCGTGGTCATCTCCAAGTACTTCAGCGAGAGCGGCAGCGCCAAGCTGAACTATTCCAACAAGCCCTTCCTGTTCAGCATCGGCGGGCTGGAACTCAGCGTGTTCGTGCCGCTGGGGCTGATCTTGCTGGTGGTCAGCTACATCGTGCTGTATAAGACCCGCTTCGGCCTGCGTCTGCGTGCCTGCGGCGAGCATCCGCAGGCTGCGGACTCGGTGGGCATCAACGTTTACAAGATGCGCTACGCCGGTGTCATCCTTTCCGGTGCGCTGGGCGCCGTCGGCGGTCTGGCGTATATCGTGCCCCCGGTGCAGACCTGGAACTTTGAAGTCGGCGTGGCCGGTGCAGGCTTTCTGGCACTGGCAGTTATGATCTTTGGCCAGTGGAAGCCTTTCCACATCTTTGGCGCGGCCATGTTCTTTGCCGTGTTCAAGAGCCTTGCCAATATTGCAGACTCTACCTTCCTTGCGCAGCTGCACTGGTCCAGCAACATCTATAATATGATGCCCTTTGTGGCCTCTATGGTCATTCTGGCCTTCACCTCCAAGAACAGCATGGCACCCAAGGCCGAGGGTATCCCCTACGATAAGGGCTCCCGCTAAGCGTATTCGCTAAAAATCTGTAAAACGAAGGCATCCGCAGCCATCCATGTGCTGCGGATGCCTTTTTTGTACGGGGCAGGGCATATTTTGTCCATATATTTGCCGGCAGAAAATGGCATTTTTACTTGTAAAATACAACAAGATGTGCTATCATTATAAAACGAATGTGTATCTATAGGAACCCGGTGTACATTTCTTGCACTGCGGAAAACAAGAAAGGTGAGTTTCGCTATTATGGACGAAAAAGCAACTATGGGACAGTCGCTCCGGAGCACGGAGGACGAGGAGACCATTGATCTGATGGAACTGGCCCGCCTGCTGTGGGCGCATGCTGTGCAGATCGTGGCAGCAGCTGTTGCGGCAGCGCTGATTTGCCTGCTGGTGTGCGTGTTTGCGCTTACACCCAAGTATCAGGCTTCTATCAATATGATCGTGAATACCCGGCAGGATAACTCCTCCACCTTTACCAGTGATAACTTCAATTCTGCTAAGAACCTGATCAGCACCTATGCGGTCATCATCAAGGGCAACACCGTGCTGAACGAGGTGATCGACAAACTGGATCTGGATATGACCTACACCGAGTTGTATAAGATGGTGGATGTTGCCGATGTGGACGCTACCCAGATCATGCAGATCACGGTCACCGATACCGATGCAGAGCGCGCAGGCGAGATCGCACAGACCATTGCCGACATCGTGCCCGATGTGCTGGTGGAAAAGGTGGAAGCCGGTTCCTGCAAGGCGGTGAGCGATGTGTCTATCAACCCCAACAAGGTGTTCCCCCAGACCAAGAAGTACGTTGTGCTGGCCGGTCTGCTGGGCGCTGTTCTGGTGTGCGGCGTGCTGGTGCTGGCACACCTGCTGCACGATACCATTGTGGATGACGAAGATGTTCAGAAGAAGCTCGGCCTGCCCGTGCTGGGCCTGATCCCGGAGGTGTAAGACGATGTGGAATCTGTTTAACAAAAAGAACAAAACTGACGGCGAGCACCGTACCCTGCAGCTGATCACCGATAAGGGGATGCCCTTTGGCTATGTGGAGGCCTATAAGTCTCTGCGCACCAATCTGGACTTTATGGCGGGCTCCATGGACGTGCACACGCTGGTCATCACCAGTACCGTGCCGGAAGAGTCCAAGAGCAACGTGGCAGTCAATCTGGCGATGACGATGGCCGAAAGCGGCAAAAAGGTGGCTCTGGTGGATTGCGACCTGCGCAAGCCGGTGCTGCACCGCTATCTGAAGGCCGGTCACAACGTAAAGGGCGTTTCCAACGTGCTGTCCAACCAGTGCACGCTGGACGAGGCGCTGCATGAACTGAAGGAAATGAATCTGACCTTCCTGCCCGCCGGTACCCCGCCGCCGAACCCCTCCGAGATGCTGAGCCAGCCGCAGATGCAGGCCATGGTCAACACCCTGCGGGAAAAGTTCGATGTGGTCATCTTTGATGCACCCCCGGTGTCCGTGGTCACCGATGCAGCCGTCATCGGCCGCTATGTGGACGGCGCGGTTTTCGTTGTGCGCTCGGACTATGCCCCCGCCGATGCGGTGCGCGGCGCAGTGAAAAAGCTGCAGGATGCCGGTGTCCGGGTGCTGGGCAGCGTGCTGACCCGCTACGACATGAAGAAGGCACTCAAGGGCTCCAGCTACGCATACAGCTATGCCTACAATTACAACTATGCCTACGAAAAACAGAAGGCTGATGTTACTGAATAAGGAAGCACTGCTATGACCGATCTGCATTGTCACATTCTGCCCGGCATGGATGACGGCGCAAAGGATACAGCAGTCTCGCTGGAGCTGCTGCGCAGGGAATACGAGGACGGTGTGCGCAACATCGCGTTCACCAGCCACTTCAACAGCGAGCGTACCACAGTGGAAGCCTTTACGGTAAAGCGGCAGGCTGCCTTTGAACAGCTGACCGCAGCGCTGGAGGGGCAGCCCATGCAGTTTGATTTCAAACTGGGGGCGGAGGTGTTCTTCTCGCCCGGCCTGTGCGAGCTGGACACCCGGGCGCTGTGCATGGGGGACACCGCTTATCTGCTGCTGGAATTCCCCACCACCCACAAGCCACATTTTATCCGGCAGACCCTGTACAATCTGCAGCAGCAGGGCATCGTGCCGCTGATTGCGCATATCGAGCGCTACCCCTATGTGCTGGAGGATCCCACCCTGCTGTACGACTGGGTAGCCGCCGGTGCCTATGCGCAGATCAACGCAGGAGCACTGCTGGAGCCTAAGCTCTGCAAAAAGTTGTGTAAGTTCATCCAGTGGGGATTGGTTCATGTCATCTCCACCGACACCCATTCCCCGGACAAGCGCCCGCCCCGCATGGCACAGGGAGTGCAGCAGCTGGAAAAGCTGCTGGGCAGGGAAACTGCTGCCCACATCGTGCGCAACGGCGATGAACTGTTCCACGATCAGGAACTGGACGCGGCGACCCTGCATCAGCCCAAAAAGTTTTTGGGCATGTGGGTCTGATCCTAAAGTAAGGAGAAAACTGCCCGGGCAGAGAATTACTCTGCCCGGGCAGCGGATTTTGGTATGAAGAAAAATAAGGTCCTGAAAATCGTGTTGATCGTGCTGGGCGCGCTGGTGGCTCTGCTGGCAGCAGCTGTTCTTGGCGTGCTGTTCTACCTCCACAGTATGGCAGCCGGTATTCCTGAAACCCTGCCGGATGCCCCGGCGGACAGCACACAGGTCACCCTGACGGATGATGAGATCGATAAGCTGCTCAGCGGTGAGATCACGCTGGAGGAACTGGCAGATGAAGCCGCCGCGTCCGGCAGCGGGGAACAGGAGGCATCCGCCAGCTCTCCGCAGCAGGAGACAGGTGCGGTTTCCTCCCCGGCAGGTTCTTCTGCTTCTTCGGGGAGCGCTGCCTCCCGGACGGAGAGCAGCAGTACAGCGTCCTCCAGCAAGCAGGAGACTGCCGGTACAGCCAATTCCGGTACAGAAAAACCGGCGTCCTCCTCCGGCAAACAGGAGGCCGGCTACGAGGCCGAGGTCAAGGCACTGCTGCGGCAGCTGTACAGCGTCAAGGCACGCGCCGAGGCAGAGCTGAACAGCTGCATTGCCGGAGCAAAGGCAGAGTTCAAATCGCTGCCGGAGTCTCAGCAGACACAGGCGCGCAAGATATCCATCGTGCTGGCCAGAAGCGGCAGACTGTACGCGATGCAGGCGTCCTACGACAGGGAAGTGGAGAGCATCGTCAGCCAGATGCGCGCCATTCTGACCGCCAACGGCCAGAGCACCGCATTGGCAGATCAGGCGATGGCCTCCTATAAGGCACAAAAGAGCGCCATGTACTCCCGGCTGACCGCAAAACTGTACTCCTGACCCGCAAAACGACCACGGACCATCCGCAGCACATTTCCCGGGCACCGACCGTGCTGGAGAAGGGGCTGCGGATGGTTTTGTTTTGCCTTTTTGCTGTAATATGGAGAAAAATGCCAAGGACATGGAGGGATGACTCTGCGGCAGAGACGCTGCCTTTTACGCCGACAGGGGAGGGCGGATTGTACGCGCCAACGGAACAATCCCCCAAAAGGTCGGAAAAGTAGCACTTTTACCTACAAATATACAGGAAATTTGTATAAAGTATAAGATTTCACTCATGCTTTGCTATAATGAAGTGAATTCTTTTCATGTAAATTGACAAAAATCGTGGTTATCCTTATAATAAATAGAGTGTTTCTCGGGTATGGACGATGGTGTTTGTGCAACCGCAAGATGCCATCGTTTTATTATTCGCTTTTCTGTCCGCGTGCCAAGGACAGACGTCCGCTATGTGTGAGGCTGGCGGACTGCGGGAAAGTGTGGCTCGGCCTGAGAGCAAAAACAGTAATTCATTGATAGGATTGGAGTGGCATCAAACGATGGCAAAGTACATCATCAAGCGTGTCGCAATGGGTATCTTCAGTATCTTCATTGTGGCTACGGTTACCTTTTTTGTCATGAACCTGGTCCCCGGTGGCCCGTTCGTGGCAGAAAAGTCCATCAGTGCCGCTGCTCAGCAGGCTCTGGCCGAAAAGTATGGCCTGGATAAGCCGCTGGGTGTGCAGTACGTCAACTACATGGAGAGCCTTCTGCACGGCGATCTGGGTCTGAGCCTGCGTCAGCGCGGCCGTACCGTGAACCAGATCATCGCCAGCAAACTGCCGGTGTCCTGCCGTCTGGCAGGCATTGCAGTGGTGGTGGCTCTGTGCGTGGGCATCCCGCTGGGCTGCATTTCCGCTTACAACCGCGGCAAGTGGCTGGATAACGTTATTATCGTGTTTGCTACCTGCGGCATCGCGATCCCCAGCTTTATCTCCAGCGTGCTGCTTTTGTACCAGTTTGGTATGAACATGAAGGTGCTGCCCACCGTTGGCCTGAACAGCGCAGCCGCCTATATCATGCCGGTTACCGCACTGGCCATCTATCCCTCGGCTTATATCACCCGTCTGATGCGCTCCAGCCTGCTGGACGTCATGGGTCAGGACTATATGCGCACTGCCCGCGCAAAGGGCGTGTCCCAGTTCATGATCCTGTTCAAGCACGCACTGCGCAACGCCATCCTGCCTGTCATCACCTACGTCGGCCCCATGCTGGCCAGCCTGATGACCGGTTCTTTTGTGGTGGAAAAGATCTTCTCCGTGCCCGGTCTGGGCCGCGACTTCGTGTCTGCCATCACCAACCGTGACTACACCATGATCATGGGCACCACCATTCTGCTGTCCAGCATGGTCATCATTGCAAACGTGATCGTGGATATCCTTTATAAGATCATCGACCCGCGCATCAAACTGCAGTAAGAGAAAGGAGCGATTTTCATGGAAAACATTAAAAAGAATCCGCTCAGCCTGCAGCTCAACGCGGATGATTTTCTGCCCGCCAGCAATGAGGAAAAGCAGAGCCTGGTGGTCATGCGCGAAAGCGTCAACTTCTGGAAGGACGGTATCCGCCGCCTGAAGAAAAACAAGATCGCCATGGTCAGCTTTGTGTTCATCATTGCCATTGCCATCTTTGCCTATCTGCTGCCCGCCGTCTGGCCTTACAGCTATTCCGAGCAGATGAAGGGCAGCAACAACCTGAAGCCCTTCGAATACTCTGCCTCCGAGCAGGCGCGTATCGACGCAGGCGAAAAGGTGTTCCCGCACATTCTGGGCACCGACCGTATGGGTCGTGACTTCGCTGTGCGTATCATGATGGGCACCCGCGTCAGCCTGTCTGTCGGTCTGATCGCTTCTGTGCTGGTGCTGATCATCGGCGCTACCTATGGTGCGGTTGCGGCCTTTGCCGGCGGCTGGGTGGACAATATCATGATGCGTATCACCGATATTCTGTACACCATCCCGGACATTCTGTTGATCATCCTGCTGGGCATGGCCCTGAAGGCCCCGCTGGACAAGCTGTCCACCCAGCCCGGCTTCAAGTGGATGCAGACCCTTGGCCCCAACATGATCTCCATCTTCATCATCTTTGCTCTGTTGTACTGGGTCGGCATGGCGCGTATCGTCCGCAGCCAGATCCTGATCCTGAAGGAGAGCGAGTACGTTACCGCTGCCCGCGCACTGGGCGCTTCCAGCGGCCGTATCATCAAAAAGCATCTGCTTACCAACTGCATTGGTACTCTGATTGTTACCACCACCCTGCAGATCCCGGCTTCCATCTTTACCGAGAGCTACCTGAGCTTCATCGGTCTGGGTGTTGCAGCCCCGCTGCCTTCTCTGGGTTCTCTGGCTACCGATGCCGTCAAGGGCATGAACACCTACCCCCATCTGCTGATCGCCCCCGCACTGATGATCAGCGTGATGATCCTTGTGTTCAACCTGTTCGGCGATGGCCTGCGCGATGCCTTTGACCCGAAGCTGAAGAATTGATGAGGTGAACAGAAATGAGCGAGAAAATTCTTGATATCAAAGAAGAACGCCTTTCTTTCTTCACCCCTGCGGGCGAAGTAAAGGCACTGAACGGCGTTTCCTTTACCATGAATCAGGGCGATGTTCTGGGCGTTGTGGGCGAGTCCGGCTCCGGTAAGTCGGTCACCGCCTACTCCGTTATGGGCCTGACCGCTTACCCCGGCAAGCTGGTGGGCGGCAAGGTGTGGTTCAACGGCCACGAGATCGAGAGCATGAAGGAGAAGGACTTCCGCAAGATCCGCGGCAACGAGGTCTCCATCATCTTCCAGGATCCCATGACCAGCCTGAACCCGGTGTACACCATCGGCAACCAGATCGTGGAGGTCATCCGCCTGCACACTGATAAGAACAAGGCCGATGCATGGGCACGCGCCAAGGAGCTGCTGGAGCTGGTTGGCATCAACGAGCCCGAGAAGCGTCTGAAGCAGTACCCCCACGAGCTGTCCGGCGGTATGCGCCAGCGCGTGATGATCGCCATTGCACTGGCCTGTGAGCCCAAGCTGCTGATTGCTGACGAGCCCACCACCGCATTGGACGTGACCATTCAGGCACAGATCCTTGAGCTGATGCAGGATCTGCGCAAGAAGCTGGGGATGAGCATCATCATGATCACCCATGATCTGGGCGTTGTGGCTTCCATGTGCGAGAAGATCGCCGTCATGTACGCCGGCCACATTGTGGAGTACGGCACTACCGACGAGATCTTCTACCAGCCGGGTCACGAGTACACCAAGGGTCTGATCAACTCTATCCCCAAGCTGAACACTGCAGAGCACGAGCGCCTTGTGCCCATCGAGGGTACCCCTGTGGATCTGCTGAATCCGCCGGCCGGCTGCCCCTTTGCGCCCCGCTGCAAGAACTGCATGAAGATTTGTCTGAGCAAGATGCCCCCGCGCACCGAGCTCAGCGATACCCACTATACCTACTGCTGGCTGCAGCAGAAGGCTGCATTTGAGAAAGGGGAAAAGGCAGAATGAGTGAACACAAGACGCTGGTCGAAGTCCAGCACCTGCAGCAGTATTTCCCCGCCGGCGGTGTGGGCAAGAACCGCAAGTACGTTCAGGCTGTGGATGACGTAAGCTTTGCCATCCGCAAGGGTGAGACCCTTGGTCTGGTAGGCGAGTCCGGTTGTGGCAAGACCACCACCGGCCGCACCCTGCTGCGCCTGTACGAGCCCACCGGCGGCAAGATCTACTATGACGGCAACCTGCTGTTTGATAAGGACAACAAGATCGCAGTGGATATGCTGCCCTACCGCCGCCGGATGCAGATCGTTTTTCAGGATCCCTACGCAAGTCTGGACCCCCGCATGACCATTGGCGACATCGTGGGTGAGGGCATTGATATCCATCATCTGGCCGAGAACGAAAAGGACCGCCACGATAAGATCATCGCTCTGCTGGAGCGCGTTGGCCTGAACAGCGAGCACGCAAACCGCTACTGCCACGAGTTCTCCGGCGGTCAGCGTCAGCGCGTGGGCATTGCCCGTGCACTGGCTGTGAACCCCGAGTTCATCGTTTGTGACGAGCCTGTTTCCGCACTGGACGTTTCCATTCAGGCTCAGGTCGTCAATATGTTCGAGGATCTGCAGCAGGAGATGGGTCTGACCTACCTGTTCATCGCCCATGACCTGAGCGTTGTCAAGCACATCTCCAACCGCATCGGCGTCATGTATCTGGGCAAGATGGTGGAGCTGGCCGACAGCTACGAGCTGATCACCCACAGCATCCACCCCTACACCCGCAGCCTAATCTCCGCAATTCCGGTGGCAGACCCCATTACGGCCCGCCAGTCCAAGCGTATCGTGCTACAGGGCGATGTGCCCAGCCCCCTGAACCCGCCGTCCGGCTGCCGTTTCCGCACCCGTTGCCCCTATGCAGACGAGCAGTGCGCAAACGAGGTGCCCGAGTTCAAGGAGGTCTCCACCGGCCACTGGGCAGCATGCCATCACCTTGACCGCGTGAAGTGAGAACATTTCACGCCGGTAAAAAGTGAAAGCAATTCAACTTAGTGCTGAAATGTTGTCACAAAATGGTTACAGTCCAAGTTTTGGGCTTGTAACCGGTATGAGAACGCATTATAATCATTCGTGTTCCTCCGGTGTACATTTGCACCGGATCGAATATAGAGGCGGCTGGGGGAACCTGGCACACTCAAATTTGATATAAGGGAAGGATATTATTATGAAACGCATTTCTCGTCGTAATTTCCTCAAGGTTGCAGGCGTGGGTGCCGCTGCTCTGGGTCTGGCAGCCTGTGGCGGCAGCAAGTCCGGTTCTACCGCAACCTCCGGCACTGCTTCTTCTGCTGGTTCTTCTACCGGCAGTGTCTCTACCGCTGGTTTTACCGTCCAGTA
>OKSN01001588.1_pt1 | contig 11102 bp, 9 predicted proteins | sample 1606191 | NCBI WGS metagenome assembly OKSN01 (sample SAMEA3879535, study PRJEB24766) | human gut metagenome | biome: human-associated habitat; feature: feces | place: USA | collected 1985/1987
AGATGATGCCGATATGACGGACACCGGCGCAGGCCAGATTGGACAGCGCCCAGTCTACCTGACGGTAGCGACCGCCGAAGGGCAGGGAGGCCATGGTGCGCTTGGTGGTCAGCTCACCAAGGCTTGCGTCGTTGGTAAATACAATACCGGTTACGTTCATTGCATTTTTCCTCCTGTTACAGCATGTCACCGGGCTTCAGCACGGTGTTGGCTTCGACGACAGCGCCCTTGGACGTGACGCTGATCTTCTTCTTTTCCCCGTCGGCGTAAGCGCCGCCCACGATGGCGTTCTTGCAGACCTTGGAGTCCTCGCCCAGAATGGCGTGGCGGACGATGGCGCCGGACTCGATGACCACGCCGGGCATGACGACGCTGTCCTCTACCAGCGCACCCTCGCCGACGGTGCAGCCGATGGAGATGATGCTGTGGTGGACGGTGCCGTAGACCTCGGAGCCTTCGGCCACGAAGGCGTTGACGATCTCAGCCTGCTCATCAATGTAGGAGGACGGCATGGCGGAGTTGCGGGCGTAGATGGTGGAGCGCTTGTCGCCCCGGAGCTGGAAGGCAGGTTCCTTGCCCAGCAGATCCATGTTGGCTTCCCACAGAGAATCGATGGTTCCCACGTCTTTCCAGTAGCCGTCGAAGGGGTAGGCCATCATCTTGTGACCGTCGGCCAGCAGGCTTGGAATGATGTTCTTGCCGAAATCGTTGGCGGAGCTGGGGTTTTCCTCGTCAGCGATCAGGGCGTCCCGCAGTACCTGCCAGTTGAAGCAGTAAATGCCCATGGAAGCGTTGGTGGACTTGGGCTTGGCGGGCTTTTCCTCGAATTCGTAAATGGTGTTGTCGGGGTTGGTATTCAGGATACCGAAGCGGGAAGCCTCCGCCAGAGGGACGCTGCGCACGGCGATGGTGCAGGAAGCCTTATGCTTTTCGTGGTAGGCCACCATGGCGGCGTAGTCCATCTTGTAGATGTGGTCGCCGGAGAGAATGACCACGTAGTCGGGGTTGAAGCGGTCCACGAAGTCGATGTTCTGATAAATGGCGTTGGCGGTGCCCTTGTACCAGCCGGATTTCTTGTCGTGACGCTCATAGGGGGGCAGAACCTGGGCGCAGGAATGGGTCTTGTTCAGATTCCAGGGCTGTCCGTTTCCGATATACTCATTCAGCTCCAGAGGCTGATACTGGGTCAGAATACCCACGGTGTCAATGCCGGAGTTGACACAGTTGCTCAAAGGAAAATCGATGATACGGTATTTGCCGCCGAAGGGAACGGCAGGCTTGGCGGTTTTCTCCGTCAGGACCTTGAGCCGACTGCCCTGTCCGCCGGCAAGCAGCATCGCGATTACGCGCTTTTTCTGAAAATACATGGTCACAGCTCCTTATGTAGATTTTTTGAGAATCTCCCGTTGACCCGGAGATTCGTTAGTGCCGCTCTCGGTTTTGTGCAGATGTTTGGGGACATCTATCCACTCTGATAAAATATCATATTTTCCCTGATTAGGAAAGGGAAAAATTATCTAAATATTGGTGAATGAATTCTGCGTTTTGCATAACGGATTGCCATGGGACGGGAGCGCCGCCGGGGGGATCGACGCCTTTCAGCCGCTTTTCCATCCAGTTGAGGTCAAGCCACCTGCCAAACTTGAAGCCGCAGGCCGGGAAATGAGCGACGGTGCGGTAGCCGCGCTTTTCGTGGAAGCGCATGGAGTTCTCGTTTTCCCCGCAGACGAGGGAGTAAAGAAGGTAATACCCCTGCGCGTCGAGGATCGCTTCCAGCGCGTCGTACAGCGCTTTTCCGATGCCCTTGCCCCGTGCCTGAGATTTGAGATAAATGGTGGGTTCGGCGCACCAGGCATATGCCGCCCGGGTAAAGGGCAGACTTGCATAGGCATAGCCGAGAATCTGCCCGTCTTCCTCCCAGAGAAGCCACGGAAACTGGGCGGTGATGTCGTGGTAGCGGCGCAGGAATTCTTCTTCGCTGGGTGGGTCATATTCAAAGGTGGCGGTAGAGGTCAGAACGTAAGGCCGGTAAATGGCAAGCATGGCGCTTACGTCTTCCTCAGCGGCAATCCGGAGCATGGGAATTCCTCCTTTTTTTCGCCGGTGCGGCCGGCGGATAGTAAAAGCGATATATTTTCATTTTACTATCCCAACTTCTTTCCGTCAAGGTTGACATTTCCGTCAAAGATGGGTAAAATAAGAGAAACTGTGACTTCAAAGGAGGGATTCTCTTGGACGCTGGCGGCAACGGCAATATACCTGGACGAAGTAGAGTGCGGCTTGCCGTCCGGGTGAGTCTGTAGTTATTTTGTCTGCGTAAATTGCCTATTCATCTCACAAATAAATGAATAGGAGGAATTACGAATGGCAGAGCGTTTTGAAATTGTGGAAAAAGCCCTCCTGAAGCTGCTGGAGGAGAAAAAATATGCAACTCTCCGGGATATCCTCACGACCATGAATCCGATGGATGTCGCCGGACTTTTTGACGGGCTGGACGAAAAACAGATCCCCCTCATGTTCCGCCTGCTTCCCAAGGAACAGGCTGCGGAGACCTTCGTGGAAATGGAGCCGGAGGCCAAAGAGCTTCTCATCCGGGGCTTCTCTGACAACGAGCTGAAGGAAGTTCTGGACGAGCTGTACGTGGACGACGCGGCGGATATCGTCGAGGAAATGCCCGCGAACGTGGTGCAGCGTATCTTAAAGCACGCCGACCCGGAAATGCGCAGCTCTATCAATCAGATTTTGCGTTACCCAGAAGATTCCGCCGGTTCCATCATGACCACGGAATACGTCTCCCTGCGCCCCCACATGACCGTGGAGGAGGCCATTCTCCGCATCCGACGTCAGGGCGTGGATAAGGAGACCATTTACACCTGCTACGTTACGGAAAAGGACAGGACGCTCATCGGTCTCGTGACGGTGAAGGATCTTCTTCTGGCCGCAGACGACGAGACGAAGATCGAAGACATCATGGAAACAAACCTGATCTCGGTCACTACCCAGACCGATCAGGAGGAAGTGGCGGCGACCCTTTCCAAATATAACTTCATCGCCCTGCCCGTGGTGGACGGGGAGAACCGGATGGTGGGTATCGTCACCTTCGACGACGCCATGGACGTCATGCAGGACGCGGCCACCGAGGACATGGAAATCATGGCCGCTATGACCCCTTCGGAGAAGACCTACCTCAAGAGTACGCCCTTCGACCTGTTCAAGCACCGGATTCCCTGGCTGATGCTTTTGATGGTCTCCGCTACCTTTACGGGGATGATCATTACCTCTTTTGAGGATGCCCTGAGCTTGCTCCCGGTGCTGACCGCCTTTATCCCCATGCTGATGGATACCGGCGGTAACTGTGGTTCTCAGTCCTCCGTGACCGTCATCCGTGCCCTGAGCCTGGACGAGCTGCATTTTACCGACCTGTTCCGGGTGATGTGGAAGGAAGCCCGCACGGCAGTGCTCTGCGGCGCGGCGCTGGCGGCGGCCTGCTTCCTGAAAATTCTGCTGGTCGATCGGCTGCTGATGGGCAACGAAAGCATCAGTTTGCTTGTCAACGGCGTGGTGTGCCTGACGCTGTGCGTGACGGTGATTCTGGCCAAGTTCGTCGGCTGCACGCTGCCTCTGTTTGCCAAGCGTCTGGGCTTTGACCCGGCGGTGATGGCAAGCCCCTTTATCACGACCATCGTGGATGCCCTGAGCTTGCTGGTGTATTTCCTGTTTGCGAAGCTCCTGCTGGGTGTTTAAAAAGAAAAACTTCGTATGATGTGTAAGTCATACGAAGTTTTTGTTTTATTCGGCCTTGAGGACGTGCGCGCCCTCAAATTCTACGTGCAGGGGCAGCATCTGCCAGTGATGCTCCGTGATGCTGTCCAGCTTTTTGGCGAGCTTCTCTTCCAGCCCGGGGTTGCGGGTGATGCACAGCAGGGTGGGGCCTGCGCCGGAAAGACAGAAGGCCGCGCCGACGGTGCGCACCAGCGCCTCGATTTTTTCGTAGTCCGGAATCAGCTTTTTCCGGTAGTTCTGGTGAAGCCTGTCCTGCATGGCGGTGCGCAGCAGCTTCTCGTCCCCAAGCTCCAGCGCCTTGAGCACCAGTGCGCCGTGAGAGATGTTGTAAATGGCGTCCCGGCGGTTGACCTGCTCCGGCAGAACGGAACGGGCGAGGGGAGTGGACAGGGTGAAATCCGGAATGAGAACCAGAAATTCCCACCCGGCGTGGAGGGGGAAGCTGACGCTCACCGGCAGACCGCCGTCCACCATGGACGCGGTGAGGCCGCCGAGGAAAGCGGGCGCCAGATTGTCCGGATGCCCTTCCATGGCGTTGGTGATGTTGAGCAGGCCCTGCGTGGAGAGCTTATTGCCCCGCAGGACGTTGGCGCCCATGGCGCCGGCCACCAGCAGCGCGGCGGAGGAACCGAGTCCCCGGCAGATGGGAATGTGGGCGTCGATGTGGATCTTCACGCCCCGGACTTCCTCGCTTAAGGTGCCCAGCACGGCGCAGTAGGCGGTGTAGGCCAGATTGTCAGGGCCTGTATAGGCTTCGTCGCAGCCGGTGATCTCCAGACCGGAGTCGGTTTCTTCAAAGGTAACGTCAGTGTACAGGCTCAGGGCACAGCCGAAGGCGTCAAACCCGGGGCCGAGGTTCGCGGTGGTGGCGGGAACGCGGATGGTAACTCGTTTCATGCAGCTTCTCCTGTCGGCTTACAGATGCAGGACGTAGTCCAGCATGTCTTCCTTGTTGATGACGCCGGTGTGGCGCTCGGGCTTGCCCTGCAGACCAGCCAGATTTTTCGGGATGGGCACACCTGTCATGGCGGACAGCCGCGCCATCTGGTCGAACTCGCTGCCGGAGGTATCGCCGCCCACGGCGGCGAGAACCGCCGCGGGGAACTTGTATGGAGACGCGGTGGACAGCACCACCATGGGGCGATTGTCGCCGGTCTGGGAGACGTATTCCTCCGCTGCTGCCCAGCCGGAAGCGGTGTGGGGGTCGCAGAGATAGCCCCAATCCCGGTAGACCCGGCCCATGATCTCCTGCGCTTTGGCGTCGTCGCAGTAGGCAGCCCAGAATTTCTTCTGGATTTGTTCCAGCAGCGCGCCGGGGACGGTGTAAACGCCCTCCCGGTTCAGCTCGTTCATCAGCCCGGACACCAGCGCGGTGTCCCCGGACAGCAGGTACAGCAGCCGCTCCAAGTTGGAGGACACCAGAATGTCCATGGAGGGGGAGGTGGTCTTCAGCAGGGGACGGCGTTTGTCGTAAACGCCGGTGCGGATGAAGTCGGTGAGGACGTTGTTGGCGTTGGAGGCACAGATCAGCTTCCCAACGGGCAGACCCAGCCGCTTGGCGAGATACCCCGCCAGAATATCGCCGAAGTTGCCGGTGGGGACGGAGTAGTTGACCTCGTCGCCCAGCTTGATCTTCCCGGCGTCCAGCAGGTCGCGGTAGGAGCGGAAGTAGTACATGATCTGGGGCGCGAGACGGCCGATATTGATGGAGTTGGCGCTGGACAGGGCGTAAGGCAGCTCCCGCCCCTGACAGGCGGCGAAGATATTCTTCACGCCGGTCTGGGCGTCGTCAAAGTTGCCCCGGACGGCCGAGACGGCCACGTTGCCGCCCTCCTGGGTCACCATCTGGGCGCGCTGCACCTGAGAGACGCCGCCGTCGGGATAAAATACGCAGATGCGCACCCCGGGCACGTCCCGGAAGCCCTCCAGAGTGGCCTTGCCGGTGTCGCCGGAGGTGGCGGTGAGGATCAGGATATCCTTTTCCATCCCCTTGACGGCCTTCGCGGCGGTGAGCAGCTGGGGCAGCATGGAAAGCGCTACGTCCTTAAAAGCGGATGTAGGCCCCCGAAACAGCTCCAGCACGGAGTAACCGCCTACGGAAACGGTGGGGGTCAGATCTTCGGTTTCAAATTTCCCCTGATAGGCGCGGCGAACCAGCGTATCCATATCGGGAATATCCGGCAGCAGGGCGGCAAGAATTTTCGCGGACATTTCCGTAGAGCTGCCCCGCAGGCAAGCCTGCCAGTCAAACGCGGGAATGCTCTCGGGCATATACAGGCCGCCGTCGGGGGCAAGACCCTCCAGCACGGCCTCGGCGCTGTCCACAAAGTGGGCTTCGCTCCGGGTGGAATGATAGAGCATAATATCCTCCTGTGATCGATTCTTTGCTAATTGCACAAAAAGTTTGGGAATACCGGGAAAACCTTGGCTTTTTGGCGTGGTTGAAATTTGAGCAGGTATATGATATACTGTTTTCCGACAAAAAGCAAGTGTTTTCGGGATGGACACATCCGTTTTTACACACTGACCAAAAATCACCGCACATACAGACAAAACGGGGGATGATTTGATGAAGATCGGATTGCTGGGCTTCGGTGTCGTCGGCCGGGGCGTGTATGAGCTTACCCGGGGCAGAGACGATATGCAGGTCGTCAAGGTTCTGCGCCGGGAGGATATGCAGCTTCCAGGCGCGAAGACCGTCCGGGACATCCGGGACATTGTGGAGGACGACAGCATCGACACCGTGGTGGAGGTCATGGGCGGGCTGCACCCTGCTTACGACTATGTCCGCGCCGCCATTGAGGCGGGGAAAAATGTGGTAACTGCCAACAAGGCGCTGGTATGCACCTTCTATGACGAGCTGCTGCCCCTGGTGAAGGAAAAGGGCGTTTTATTCCGTTGCACCGCAGCCGTGGGCGGCGGCATCGGCTGGCTCTCCGAGCTGGAGCGCGCCCGCCGGGTGCAGAGCATCCGGGAGGTCGGCGGCATCATGAACGGCACCTGCAACTATATTCTCGACAACATGACCCGTCAGGGCCTCAATTACGACGATGTGCTGAAACAGGCGCAGGCGCTGGGCTACGCCGAGGCAAATCCCTCCACCGATGTGGACGGCATCGACACCTGGCATAAGGTCATTCTGTCCTCCAACGTTGCCTTCGGCGTGAGCCTGGACAAGGAGACCGTCCCCGTGGCGGGCATCCGCAATATCAAGGCCGAGGACGTGGAGAACTTCAAAGCCCACGGCCTGGTGTGCAAGCTGATCTCTACGGGCAAGCGGGAAAACGGCGTGATCAGCGCCTACGTTCAGCCCACGCTGGTCAAAGATGGCGAGCCGGAGGCCGCTGTTCCCATGAACTACAATCTTATCACCTTCATTGGCGAAACCTCTCAGCGCATGAGCTTCTTCGGCCAGGGCGCAGGCCGGTATCCAACCGCATACAATGTGGTGCAGGATCTGGTGGACGTTCTTGCCGGGAAGGGGTTCTACGCCCCCTACGGCGGCCGGGCGGCAGCTGTGAACAACGAGGAGCTGACCTGGTACGTTCGCGGTAACTGGAACGGCGAAACGAAGGCGCATTGGGGCAATGCGGCGGTGACTGCGCCGGTATCCGTTGCCAAAATGCACGCCTGGCTGAAGGAGAACCCCGACGCATTCGCCGCGGCGATTCGCGGATAACTGAGAGTGACAGAGAGGAACAGAAAATGAAAGTAGTCAAATTCGGCGGCAGCTCCATGGCGGATGCCGGCCAGTACCGCAAGGTACGGGATATCCTTCTGGCCGACCCGGAGCGCCGGGTCGTGGTGGTCTCCGCCGCGGGCAAGCGGTTCGGCAATGACCATAAGCTGACCGACCTTCTCTATCTGTGCTATGCCCACGTCCAGTATGGCGTGGACTGCAGCAGCATTTTTGACATGATCGCGTCCCGCTATCTGGACATCCGGGATGAGCTGGGGCTTGACCTGGCGCTGGAGCCGGAGCTGGAGGCTCTGAAAAAGCGCATCGACGCGAAGGAAGTGACCCAGGAGGAGCTGGTCAGCCGGGGCGAGTATTTCTCCGCCAAACTGATGGCGGCCTACCTCGGCTTCCAGTTCGTGGACGCGGCAGACTGGGTAATGTTCAACATGGACGGCACCGTGAACCGGGAGGCGTCCTACAAGGCGCTGCGCAATCAGGTGCTGCTTGGCTACGGCGCGGTAATCCCCGGCTTCTACGGCGCCATGCCCGACGGAGCCATCCACACCTTCTCCCGGGGCGGCAGCGATATCACCGGCGCGCTGGCGGCGGCGGCGCTGGACGCGGACGTGTACGAGAACTGGACGGACGTGTCCGGCATCCTCATGGCCGACCCCCGGATCGTGGACGATCCCCAGGCCATCCCCGAGGTCACCTACGATGAGCTTCGGGAGCTGAGCTATTCCGGCGCCCAGGTGCTTCACGAGGATTCCATTTTCCCGGTGCGGGAAAAGAACATCCCCGTCAACATCCGCAACACCAACGACCCTGACGCCCCCGGCACCATGATTCAGGAATCCTTCTCCGGGGACGTTGACCCCGACCGGTTCATCACCGGCATCACGGGCAAAAAGGACTTTTCTATTATCTCCCTGACCAAGCGGGGCATGAGCAATCAGGTCGGCGTCCTGCGCAGAGTTCTGTCGGTGCTGGAACGGCATAACATTTCCGTGGACTACGTTCCCAACGGCATTGACAACGTGTCCGTTGTGCTTCCCACCGCCGCGGTGGAGAAGGAGCTGTACACCATCATGGCGGAGATCAAAAAGGAAGCCCAGCCGGATACGCTGGACGTCCACCACCACATTGCCGTGGTCGCCGCCGTCGGCCGGAAGATGGCCTTCCGCCCCGGCATTTCCGGCCGGATCTTCAAGGCGCTGGGCGAAAGCGGCATCAACATCCGTATGATCAACCAGGGCCCTGACGAATTGAACATCATCTTCGGCGTGGACAACAAGGACTTCAAGGAAGCCATCCGGGTTCTGTACAACAGCTTTGTAAAATAATGTGTGGGAGGAATGAATATATGAAAACCTATACTGTAGCCGTCCTTGGCGCGACCGGCGCTGTGGGACAGGAAATGATCAAGGTTCTGCAGGAACGCAATTTCCCCGTCGGGAAGCTGGTTCCGCTGGCCTCCGCCCGGAGCGCGGGCAAAACCGTGAAGTTCCGCGGTGAGGACGTGACCATTCAGGAAGCCGCCGACACAGCATTCAAGGGCGTGGATATTGTTCTGGGCGCGGCGGAAAATGACATCGCCAAGAAGTTTGCCCCTGCGATCGTGGCCTCCGGCGCGGTGTTCGTGGACAATTCCTCCGCGTTCCGCCTGAATCCTGAGGTGCCGCTGATCGTGCCCGAGGTCAACCCCGAGGACGTGAAGAACCACAAGGGCATCATTTCCAACCCCAACTGCTCCACCATCATCACCGTTACGGCGGTAAACGCCCTGAATACCATCGCCCCCATCCGCACCATGACCGCTTCCACGTATCAGGCCGTCTCCGGCGCTGGCGCGGGCGGCCCCATTGAACTGATGAATGAGGTGGAGGCACTGCGGGAGGGGAAGATCTACGAGCCGAAGGTGTTTTCCCACCAGATCGCCTTCAACCTGATCCCCCAGATCGGCGGCGAGCAGTTCGAGGGCTACACCAGCGAAGAAATGAAGATGCAGAACGAAGGCCGCAAGATCATGCACCTGCCGGAGCTGAAGGTCAGCTGCACCTGCGTCCGCGTGCCTGTTGTGCGCAGCCACTCCATTTCCGTCAGCTGCCATTTTGACGTACCGGTCACCGTGGAGCAGGCACGGGAGGTCATCGCCAAGGCTCCCGGCTGCAAGCTGGTGGACGACCTGAAAAACAAGCAGTACCCCATGCCGCTGGACACCTCCGATCAGGACATCGTGTTCGTCGGCCGTATCCGTCCCGACCTGACGGACGACAACGGCCTGTGCCTGTGGTGCTGCGGCGATCAGGTCCGCAAGGGCGCCGCTACCAACGCCATCCAGATCGCGGAGCTGCTGGTGAAGGAATAATTCAATAGAATTATGTACGGGAGAGCCGCCGGCTCTCCCGTATTTTCTGTATATAAGGAATAGACCGCCGAAAACATGTCAATACTCCGTCCAAAAGGAGGAATGACAATGAAATTGCGGGATGTTATGACAAATCCGGTCATCCGGATCAATCCGGAGGAATCCGTGGCGGTGGCGGCGCGGACGCTTGGCCGCTACAATATTGGGGCGCTGCCCGTGTGCGGCAGCGACGGAAGACTGTGCGGCCTGATCACCGACCGGGACATCGTCACCCGGTGTCTGGCCGCCGGACGGCCGGCCTCGTCAACGCCTGTCCGGGACGTGATGACGGCGAAGGTGATCACTGCCCGGCCGGACATGGAGGTCGCCCTTGCGGCGGGACTGATGGGCAGGGAACAGATCAGAAGGCTGCCCGTCATGGAGAACGGCAGGCTTTGCGGCATGGTCAGTCTGGGAGATCTGGCAATGCAGGACGAAACCAGCATTGACGCAGGGGACGCCCTGACGGAGATCAGCAACAATCTTTCCTCCAGAGACGGTCGTCTCTGAGTAGAAAACAATAAAAAAGACGGCCCAAAATGTAAAAAACCCTTGACAAAGCGAACTTTGGATGGTATTATAAGCAAGCTGTCCATGAGGGCGGCGCACAAAAAACTTTGTAAGAATTTGGAAAAAGTTCTTGACAAAGGGGAAAAGTTGTGCTAACATGTAAAAGTTCGCTGCGGGACGAGTGTGAACGCAAAACGAACAGCTGTATCTTGTAAATTGAATAACGCAAACGACTATAAAACACCTTGGACAATAAATGGATTGTTTAAGCGTAAGCGAAAAAACAGCCAACGAAAATTCTTGAGTAATTTTGCTAGAAGCAAATTGATCAGAAACTTGATTTAAGCTCTTCGGAGTTTAGATACAAATTTTTGAGAGTTTGATCCTGGCTCAGGACGAACGCTGGCGGCGTGCCTAACACATGCAAGTCGAACGGAAGTTAGAGCTTCGGTTTTAACTTTAGTGGCGAACGGGTGAGTAACGCGTGAGGAACCTGCCTTTCAGTGGGGGACAACAGTTGGAAACGACTGCTAATACCGCATGACACTTTTGGGAGACATCTCCTGGAAGTCAAAGCTTTATGTGCTGAAAGATGGCCTCGCGTCTGATTAGCTGGTTGGTGAGGTAACGGCTCACCAAGGCGACGATCAGTAGCCGGTCTGAGAGGATGAACGGCCACATTGGGACTGAGATACGGCCCAGACTCCTACGGGAGGCAGCAGT
>OKSN01001596.1_pt1 | contig 11077 bp, 7 predicted proteins | sample 1606191 | NCBI WGS metagenome assembly OKSN01 (sample SAMEA3879535, study PRJEB24766) | human gut metagenome | biome: human-associated habitat; feature: feces | place: USA | collected 1985/1987
AAGATGCAGATTCGCACGGAAGTCCGTCACCGCGTGCCGTCGTGCGTGTCAATGCAGTTGTTCAATGGAATCGCTTCGGGAAAGTCCAAGGCCAGGTTCTACGGAAAGATAGTCGTTGCGCCGGATGCACAGAAGACAGAGGCGTACCAGACGAACCACAACCTGATATTGTCAGATGGCGCTGAAGCGGAAGCAAAACCGCAGCTCGAAATCTATGCGGACGACGTGAAGTGCTCACACGGGGCGACTGTCGGCCAGCTCAATGAAGATGAGCAGTTCTATATGCGTTCCCGCGGAATCCCGGAAGACGAGGCCAAAGTGCTGCAGATGATTTCGTTCATCGCTCCGGTTCTGGCCAATGTCGCTGACGAGGACCTTCGTGCCGCCCTCTCTTCATATATCGAGACTGCCGTCCGCGAGCTGTAAGAGATACCGCGAACCAGTCAGATGAAGATTCCTCAGCGTCTCAGTTGGGGAGGTATCACATCCATCACTGAAAGAACAACCCAAGCCCGCAGAGGCTGGGGAAGTCGCGTAGTGCAGCAAAAGACCTGTTTTGCGCACTCGGGCGGGAACCACCCAAACGGCGCGTCACAACTTTGCGATGGATTTTCGAAAACAGATCAGCTTCCGATGAAGGAGTGTGCAGGGCACACTCGGCTGATGAGGGAACGGATATACACCTAAACGGCGCGTCAGGAAACGGGAAGAATGGGCTATTTGTCAGCAATCAGGTCCTTTTTTCCGGCCCCGGCGATCAGATCATTATAATCCTCCATCGACCTCAATATGACATCATGGGCGACATCGGCACCGTAGATGCTGATGAACTTCATTCGCTGGGTGTTCTCGCCGGGGATGTCCTTGTAGGTCGTGAAGTAGTGGATCAGACGGCGGATGATGTCCTTCGGAAGTTCATCAATATCAGTCAGATGGCCATAGACAGCATCATTTTTCAGGACAGCGATGATCTTGTCGTCAGCCTGGTCGTGGTCGAGAAGACGAAGCCCGCCGATAGGCCTGGCCCTGACGATGATATCTCCGTGCGTAACATCCTTTTCGGTAAGGACACAGATATCGAGCGGATCACCGTCACCCTCTATATCATATCGCGCAAGTGCCTGATTACTAAGCTCTGCCATCTTTGTAGAGCAATATGTCTTAGGCAGGAAACCGTAAAGAGACGGGACAATGTTGGAGAACTTCTGCGGTCTGTCAAGTGAAAGATAACCGGATTCCTTGTCCACCTCGTACTTTACAGTATCTGTCGGAACTATTTCAATAAATGCCCTGACCTCCTCGGGAACATTGTCCCCCAAGTCTATTCCATGCCAGGGATGAGCCTTATGTGAATTGTGAATATCCATTGGTCTGAAGTTTATAGTTTTGCGCCCTCTTGACGCCAACAATTTCAAAGTTACTAAATTATGACGGATATTGCGTCATCCGCCCGAAACATAAAACTCTGGGCGGAAGAGTCTTTCCATCAAAAGCCGTTAAGCCAGCAGTTTGGTCAATTCGATAAAATCATTAACACTCATGCGCTCCGGGCGAAGCTCGAAAACAGGCGAAGCCGCAAACTCCGAAGTCTTCACGGCGTCCCATCCCTCGCGGGAGGCTTTCGCCAGGATGAGCGGCTTAAGTGAATTCCGCATTGTCTTTCGCCTCTGACCGAACGAAGTCTTGACAATGTTCTTGAACGCGGCCTCGTCGCATCCCAATGACGTCCTGCCGTTGCGCTTCAGCCGGATGACGGCGGACTGCACTTTAGGAGGCGGAGCAAAGGCGCCGGACCCCGGCTTGGCGGCTATGCGCTCTGCCACCTCTTTCTGCAGCATTCCGCTGCAGCACGTGATGCGGTCGCGCCAGTCGAGCACTTTAAAGAATATCTGCGACGAGATATTGTACGGGAAATTGCCGATGACATTGAAACTGCCGGAAAACAGATGGTCGATATCCAGCTTCAGGAAATCGCCATAGATGACCTTGTCTGCCGCGTCCGGAAAATGCTTCTGCAGATATTCCACGGATTCGGCATCTATCTCTATCATTTTCAGGTCAATGTCTTCACGCTGAAGCAGATACTGCGACAGCACACCCATTCCCGGGCCGATTTCCAGCACATCCGCACTGCCTCCTTCTGCCGGCTCAAGGGCGGCAACAATGGCTTTGGCAATGCTCTGATCCGTCAGGAAATGCTGTCCCAATGCTTTTTTTGCTCTTACTTCCATATGACTTGTTTTTTCTCGTTACTCAAATCCAAGGGCCGGAACACTACCAGAAAAACAGCAGTCCCGGCGCACTTTTCAAGTACAATGACAAAGTTACAAGATGCCGGCGAATAATTTTGATTATAATTTGCTAAATTTGCGTGTTTGGAACAGAAAATAATAATTTAAAGCATATTATGTTCAATACTTATTTCAGAACAAACACTTGCGGTGAGCTCAGACTCGCAGATGCAGGCAAGAAAGTAGTTCTTTCCGGATGGGTCCAGAGATCCAGAAAACTCGGAAGAATGACATTCATTGACCTTCGCGACAGATATGGTATAACTCAGCTGGTGGTAAGCGCCGATGCGCCGGCAGAACTGGTTGAGGTGGCCAACTCTCTCGGACGTGAATTCGTCATCCAGGCAGAAGGCGAAGTAATCGAGCGCCAGAGCAAGAACGCCAAGATGGATACCGGCGAAATCGAGATCAAACTCAGTTCGATCAATATCCTGAACAAGTCAGTAACGCCTCCTTTCACCATCGAAGACGAAAGCGACGGCGGTGATGACATCAGAGCCAAATACAGATACCTCGACCTCAGAAGGAACCCGCTCAAGAATGCGCTTGTGCTCCGTCACAAGATCGCTCACGAAGTACGCAACTTCCTAGACAGCAAGGGCTTCATGGAGATTGAGACACCATACCTCATCAAATCCACACCTGAAGGAGCACGTGACTTCGTAGTACCGTCCAGAATGAATGCAGGTGAGTTCTATGCTCTTCCGCAGTCTCCGCAGACCTTCAAGCAGCTGCTGATGGTGGCCGGTTACGACAGGTATTTCCAGATCGTGAGATGTTTCCGTGACGAGGACCTGCGCGCTGACCGCCAGCCTGAGTTCACACAGATTGACTGCGAAATGTCATTCGTGGAGCAGGAAGATGTGCTGAACACCTTCGAGGATATGATGCGCAGACTGTTCAAGAACGTTCTGAATGTGGACATTCCGAATCCGCTTCCACGTATGAGCTGGTACGATGCGATGGACAAATACGGTTCTGACAAGCCGGACGTGCGCTTCGACATGACAATCCACGAACTCACTTCATTGGCCAAAGGTCATGGCTTCTCAGTATTCGATTCAGTGGACTACATCGGCGGCATCGCCGTAAAAGGCGCCGCTGAATACACCAGAAAGCAGCTGGACGAACTTACAGAGTGGGTAAAACGCCCGCAGGTCGGAGCTAAGGGCCTGGTTTACATCAAGTTCAATGCTGACGGCTCTGTCAAGTCTTCAATCGACAAGTTCTACACACCTGAGCAGGTCAAGGAAATGGCAATCGCAGCAGGCGCTGAAGCCGGCGACCTCGTTCTGATACTTTGCGGCGCAAAACGCAAGGCCCAGACAATGCTCGGAGTTCTCCGTATGGAAATGGCCAACCGCCTCGGACTCAGGGACCCGAAGGTGTTCGCACCGCTCTGGATTGTGGACTTCCCTCTCCTCGAGTGGGATGACGAGACACAGCGTTTCTATGCTATGCACCATCCGTTCACAGCTCCTAAGCCGGAGCACCTCCAGATGTTCTACAGCGACAAGAAAGAGGACCTCGAGAAAGTTTGTGCCAATGCCTATGACTTCGTTCTGAACGGAACCGAGCTGGGTGGCGGTTCTATCCGTATCCACGATGCGTCACTGCAGGAGAGGATGTTCGAAGTTCTCGGCATCAGCAAGGAAGAGGCCGCATACAAGTTCGGCTTCATCATCAATGCCTTCAAGTTCGGCGCTCCACCTCACGGAGGTCTTGCATTCGGCTTCGACAGGGTATGCGCATTGTTCGGCGGAAGCGATTCCATCAGGGATTACATTGCCTTCCCTAAGAACAACCAGGGCCGCGACGTGATGATCGATTCTCCATCCACCATCGACCAGGTCCAGCTCGACGAACTTCACCTGGATATCCGTAAAAGCGAATAACTGATACAAAACATTGAATATGAGTTCACTAAAGATCGAAGGGAACAATCTCCCTAATTTACCTTGGCAAGATCGCCCCGCAGGATGCAAAGATCCGCTTTGGCGTTATTCTGAAAATCCTGTAATACCTCGCGACCTTCTGCCGGACTCCAACAGTATATTCAACTCTGCCGTAATTCCGTTCGAGGACGGATTTGCCGGAGTCTTCCGCTGCGATGACAAGAACCGCAGGATGACGCTTCATGCAGGATTTTCCAAGGACGGCTTCAAGTGGGACATCAACCCGGAAACCATCAAGTTCGAGGGAGCTGATCCGGAGATCGGAGAATGGGTATACGGATATGACCCGCGCGTGGCCAAGATCGAGGATAAATTCTACGTTACATGGTGCAACGGCTATCACGGCCCTACCATCGGAGTAGCATGGACCACTGATTTCAAGAACTTCCACCAGATGGAAAACGCCTTCCTGCCATACAACCGCAACGGCGTCCTTTTCCCGAGAAAGATAAACGGCAAATACGCCCTGCTTTCCCGCCCGAGTGACACCGGCCATACAGCATTCGGTGACATTTTCTACTCCGAATCACCTGATATGGAATACTGGGGACACCACCGCCACGTAATGGCTCCTGCACCGTTTGAAGTAAGTGCATGGCAGTGCATGAAGATAGGCGCAGGCCCAGTGCCGATCGAGACATCAGAAGGCTGGCTCCTGTTCTATCACGGAGTCCTGCATTCGTGCAACGGCTATGTCTATGCTTTCGGATCTGCCCTGCTCGACCTCGAACAGCCGTGGAAACCGATTGCAAGAAGCGGTCAGTACCTCATTTCCCCACGCGAAATCTACGAGCTGACAGGAGATGTGCCTGATGTGACATTCCCTTGTGCGTCCCTGCACGATCCGGAAACCGGCCGCATCGCCATATATTACGGCTGTGCGGACACGGTCACAGGACTTGCATTCGGATATATTCCTGAAATAATAGAGTTTACGAAACGGACCAATATCTTGTAAACCTATGGCTGCAGGATATTTACCAAAGATACTCCTCGCCCTGACGATAATGTCAGGATGGGGAGTTTTTTCCGTCAATGCGGCTGAACCGCTTCAGACCAATGAAAGAAAACAGCCGGCAGACTACGTGAACCCGTTTGTCGGAACCACGAATTTCGGCACCACGAATCCGGGAGCTGTCTGCCCGAACGGAATGATGAGCGTCTCCCCGTTCAACGTGATGGGCTCGGACGAGAATGTTTGGGACAAGGACAGCCGCTGGTGGTCCACCCCATATTGCTACGAGAACAAGTTCTTCACAGGATACTCACACGTGAATCTGAGCGGAGTGGGCTGCCCTGAACTGGGCTCCCTGCTCACGATGCCGACCTCTGGAGAGCTGGAAGTCGATTATCACAAATACGGCTCGGAATATAGCGGAGAGCAAGCTGTACCAGGCTGGTATTCAAACACATTGACCCGATACGGAATCCTGACGGAAGTCACCTCCACTATGCGCACGAGCATCGAGAGATACACCTTCAGGGCTGGCCGGGCCAATATCCTGCTTAATCTCGGAGAGGGTCTGACCAATGAATCCGGCGCTACCGTCCGCAAAATCAGCGACACGGAAATCGAGGGCTCGAAGCTTTTAGGCACTTTCTGCTACAATTCGCAGGCGGTGTTCCCGATATATTTCGTAATGCGTGTCAGCAAAGCGCCTTCATCCTGCGGTTACTGGAAGAAGCAGCGCCCGATGACAGCAGAGGCAGCATGGGACCCTGACCAGGGAAAATACAAGCTTTACACACGTTACGCGAGGGAAATCTCCGGAGACGACGTGGGCTTCTGGTTCAGTTATGACAATGTCGCAGAAGGCGAGCAGATCTGCGTCCAGATGGGCGTTTCGTTCGTTAGCTGCGAGAATGCCAGGATGAACCTTGATGCCGAGCAGAACGGTTTCGACTTCGACAAGGTAAAGGCCAATGCTTATGAAAAATGGAACAGCGACCTTTCCCGCATAAAGGTGGAAGGCGGAAGAGAAGACCAGACTGAAGTATTCTATACCGCTCTATATCACACACTTATCCACCCGAACGTTCTGAATGACGTGAACGGGGAATATCCTCTGATGGAATACTGTGGGGACGGAAAGACATTGACAAGTGACTGCGGCGCGGACTACTCGAAATCGGGAACCGGTATCGGAAAAGTGGCCGAGGGGCACAACAGGTACACGGTTTTCTCGCTCTGGGACACCTACAGGAATGTCCACCAGCTTCTGACTCTCGCCTACCCTGAACGCCAGCTGGATATGGTCAGGTCAATGATATCTATGTACCGTGAGTGGGGCTGGATGCCGAAATGGGAGCTTTACGGCCGTGAGACTTTCACTATGGAGGGCGATCCGGCAATCCCTGTAATCACGGATACCTACCTTAAGGGACTGAAGGACATTGACATAGATACTGCCTACGAGGCTTTTGTCAAATCGGCTACGACTGAGGGGGCGAAGAACAGAATGAGACCGGACAATGACCCTTACATGAAGGACGGCTACATTCCGCTCGGGTATTTTGCCGCTGATTTCTCGGGAGACAACTCCGTATCACACGCATTGGAATACTATGTGGCGGACAATGCATTGTCCCTTCTTGCTGCACATTTAGGCCACGCTGAAGATGCCAAGTTGTTCAGGGACAGGGCATTGAACTACAAGAATTATTACAGCAGGAAGTCAGGTACGCTGAGACCGCTCAATGCTGACGGGACATTCCTATCTCCATTCAATCCGAGACAGGGTGAGAATTTCGAGGAGGTTCCCGGTTTCCACGAAGGCAGCGCATGGAACTACACGTTCTTCGTGCCTCATGATGTGGAAGGTTATGCGGCTCTGATGGGCGGACGGAAGGTGTTCCTGGAGAAGCTGCAGAGCGTGTTCGACGAGGGGCTGTATGATCCTGCCAATGAGCCGGATATCGCTTATGCCTATCTTTTCAGCCGCTTCAGGGGTGAGGAATGGCGCACCCAGAAGATGATACCGCAGCTTTTGGAGCAGTATTTCACGACCAGGCCTGACGGTATTCCGGGCAATGATGATACGGGCACGATGTCCGCATGGGCTGTGTTCTCGATGATGGGCTTCTATCCGGATTGTCCAGGAGAGCCGTCCTACACGCTTACCTCTCCGGCTTTCAGAAAGGTGACCATAACGCTGGACCCGAAGTGGTACGACGGACATAATGAGCTGACTATCACCAAGTCAGGAAGCAATGCCAATGCTTGCGAGACCTCGTCGGGGACAGGTCAATATGACAGGATATCGTCCATGACGCTCGGTGGCAAGACGCTGAAGACTTACAGGGTGGGCCACGGGCAGCTTACACGTGGCGGGGAACTTGTGTTCCGCTGCCGGGCTGCCAAGTAGCACAAAACATTGACACACAAAACATTGACAATAATGAAACATATATTTCCTGCGATGATGCTGGCGGCGATGGTGGCGGCCGGCTGCGCAAAGACGACAGACAACACGGATTACGTGCAGTACGTGAATCCGAAAATCGGCACCGGAGGACATGGACACGTGTTCGTGGGGGCCAATGTCCCTTTCGGAATGGTTCAGCTCGGGCCTACCAGCATTCCTCAGACATGGGACTGGTGCTCAGGCTATCACGACAGCGATTCCACTGTGATCGGTTTTTCCCATACGCATCTGGAGGGCACCGGTATCGGCGATCTCTTCGACGTTACGGTCATGCCTGTCATCGGCGAGGTGGCTTATGCGCGTGGCGAGGAGCCTGCCGAGAACGCTACCCCTGAAGAAATCGAGGCTGCCGTCAAGACCGGCCTATGGTCTTATGCGGACAGGTCTTCGGAAATCACCGTGCCCGGTTACTACGGCGTAATGCTTACCCGTTTCGGAATCGAAGCCGAGATGACAGCTACTTCACGTGTGGGTATACACCGTTACACTTTCCCTGCAAGTGATTCAGCAGCAATCGTTTTCGACCTGGAGAACGGCGGGTGCTGGGACAAGGCCACCGGAACATTGACAGAAAAGGTGGACAGCGTGACTATCCGGGGCTACAGATTCTCCACAGGCTGGGCCAAGAACCAGAAGGTGTTCTTCTACGCTCAGTTCAGCAAGCCGTTCGAGAAGTTCACTTCACAAGGCCCTTACAGCAGAATGGATTTCCAGACCACTGAAGGTGAGCAGATTATGGTAAAAGTGGCCATATCGCCGACAAGTATGGACGGAGCGCAGGCCAATATGGAAGAGGAACTGGCCGGCTGGGATTTCAACGGCACGGTCAAGAGCGCAACTAAAGCGTGGAACGCCGAACTCTCCAAAATCAAAATCGACACGGATGACGAGAACGCACGCACGGTATTCTATACTTCCCTGTACCACACGATGATACAGCCGTCTGTCTTCAATGATGTAAATCGCGACTACAGAGGCGCTGACGACCAGATCCACACCGGAAACGACTTCGTGAACTACACCACTTTCTCGCTTTGGGACACCTACAGGGCTGCGATGCCGCTGATGACGATTATCCATCCTGAGAAGGTCAATGACATTGCCAATACCATGATCAATATCTACCTGCAGCAGGGCAAGCTTCCGGTATGGCATCTCTGGGGCAATGAGACTGACTGTATGGTAGGCAACCCGGGAGTAGTCGCATTGGCAGACATCCTGGTGAAAGGCTTCGACGGCTTCGACAAAGAGCTGGCTTACAAGGCATTGAAAGATTCGGAAATGAGACCTGACAGAGGTCAGGATATCCGTATGCAGTACGGTTTCATCCCTGCCGACAAGGGTTTCGGCGAGTCCGTGGCCTACGATATGGAATATGCTATCGCTGACGGGGCTATGGCACAGGCCGCCAAATTCCTCGACAAGGATGACGACTACACCTATTTCCATAACAGAAGTCATTCATACAGGAACTATTTCGATGCCAAGACGCTTTTCATCCGCGGCAAGAACTCCAACGGCAAGTTCATCGAACCGTTCAATCCTTACCAGTCGGAGCACAGGGCGGATGTTTACTGCGAAGGCAATGCATGGCAGTACACGTGGCTTGCTCCGCAGGATTTCAACGGGCTGGTTTCGCTTTACGGTTCAGAGGAGAAATTGACGGAAAGACTCGACAGCCTGTTCTCAGCCAAGAGCGAAATTGTCGGCGAGAACACTTCCAGCGACATCTCCGGCCTTATCGGCCAGTATGCCCACGGCAATGAACCGAGCCATCATATCATCTATTTCTACACAATGGCAAGGCAGCCGTGGAAGACTGCGGATATCGCGGACAAGATCTACAAGAACTTCTATTTCAATGATCCTAACGGTCTTGCGGGCAATGAGGATGTAGGGCAGATGTCCGCATGGTACATATTGTCAAGCCTCGGATTCTACCAGAGCGAACCGGCCACACCTCGTTTCTGGTTCGGCAAGCCGGCGTTCAGGAGCGCTGCGGTAAAAGTGCCCGGCGGCTTGTTCAATGTCACTGCGGAAAATCTGAGTGAAGACAACAAGTATATCCAGAGCATCACGCTCAACGGAGATGAATACAATCTCCCGTATATCGAATACAAGGACATCTATAGAGGTGGAAACCTGGTGTTCAAGATGGGTTCTGAAAAGAAAGTATGGTACTAAAACAATATCAAATTATGGCAAACTATAAAACAGATTCACGTATAGTCCTCACGCTCGACGCAGGCGGTACCAATATGGTATTCAGCGCAATGCGCGGAGGCGAATATATCATTGACCCGATCAATCTTCCTTCCAATGCGAAGAACCTGGACCTCTGTCTGCAGACTCTCGTGCTCGGGTTCAGCACTGTAATCGAGCAGCTTAAGGAGAAGCCGGTGGCGATCAGTTTCGCGTTTCCGGGGCCGGCGGACTATCCTCACGGCATTATCGGTGGCTATCTTCCGAACTTCCCGTCTTTCCGTGACGGAGTGGCTCTCGGACCGTTCCTCGAGGAAAAATTCGGCATTCCGGTATATATAAACAATGACGGTGACCTCTATGCTTATGGCGAGGCTCTCGGCGGAGCGCTTCCGGAGGTCAATGCAAGGCTTGCAGAGGCAGGAAGCGACAAGCGTTTCCATAACCTTATCGGCTACACATTCGGTACGGGTCTCGGTATCGGTTTCGTGATGAACGGGGAACTGAACCGTGGAGACAATTCGTGCGTGGAGACGTTCTGCCTGCCGAATTTCAAGATGTCTGGCTATATTCTTGAGGACAGCGCTTCCATCCGTGCCGTGACCAGAGTTTACGGCGAGGCAAGCGGCAATCTCGAGCACGGTCTTACGCCTAAGGAGATCGCGGAAATCTGCCACGGGGAGCGTGAGGGCAACAGGGAAGCTGCCGTCAAGGCGTTCAATGACCTCGGTGAGGCTGCCGGCGACGGTATGGCTATCGCCGCATCACTTTTCGACGGCATCATCTGTATCGGCGGCGGTCTCATGAACAATGCCGACTACATCATGCCTGGCATTCTCAGGTCAATGCGTTCTACTGTCAAGACTATGTCCGGAGACACTATCGGAAAGGTTCAGCCAAAGGTTTACAATCTGGATGACCCTGAGGAGTTTGCAGCGTTCGCAAAGGGCGACGCGCGCCAGATCAAGGTGTACGGAACGGACAAGACCGCGACCTACGATCCTCAGAAGCGTATCGGCGTCATGCGTTCGAAGATCGGTGCCAGCAAGGCGATCTCGCTCGGTGCCTACACGTTCGCTCTGAGCCAGCTCGATAAATAGTGGCGTCAGAGCACCTATAATAGATTACCTATAATAGATTACAATAAAAGCCAGCCGGATCAATGTTGGAGCCGGCGTTGGCTCCCGAAAAGGGAGGGGACCCA
>OKSN01001607.1_pt1 | contig 10988 bp, 9 predicted proteins | sample 1606191 | NCBI WGS metagenome assembly OKSN01 (sample SAMEA3879535, study PRJEB24766) | human gut metagenome | biome: human-associated habitat; feature: feces | place: USA | collected 1985/1987
CTGCAACCACTTTTCTGTTTCTGTGCGCAATGTCTTTGGGATATAGATACGCCGTATCTTGCCACCCTTGGTGTAGATGTCGTAATAGCCTATTTGCACGTGCTCAATCTTGATTTGCACAAGTTCGCTCACTCTGGCACCAGTCGCAGCCAAGAAACGCACCACAAAGTACCACTCCAAGTTGTCTTCCTTCTTCAATTTGTTCTTCAAGAAGGTGTAGTCGGCATTGCTGATGACATTCTCCAAATAAGAACGTTGCTGTACCTTGACCGACTTCAAGCGGAGCTTAGTCTTGCCTACAAATACAAGGTACTTGTTCAACGCCTGAATACGGAGGTTCACCGTCTTTGGTTTGTAAGTCTCAATCAAGTAGGTCTTGTAAACCAACAAGTTTCTCTTGTTCAACTCTTTGTGTCGAGAGCCAAACTCCTTCACGGCATACAGATATGCCGAAATCGTGTTCTTAGCCATATTGCCTTGGCTTAGGAACTCTTCAAATTTGTCTAATTCCATTTCTAATCGTTTATTAGTGAAACATTATGTTGTCCTAATAAATAGGCATGGATTTGTTCTATGAGTTCCTATTATGAGAAGATGCTTGCTACGGGAGAGGTGAAGTGCATTGATGAGGAGATACCATTTGATGTTCCTCAAGGTTGGGAATGGGAACGTTGGGGTAATATAGCCCAAACGATTCAATATGGTTATAATGCTCCTGCTTTAGAGTATGGTGTAATAAAGATGGTTCGCATCAGCGACATTCAAGAAAATTGTGTTCTTTGGGACAATGTACCATATTGTCTAATTGATGAAAATGATATTGATACGTACCTGTTGAAAGTTAACGATATTCTCTTTGCACGAACAGGGGGTACTGTAGGGAAATCATTTTTAGTTGAAGAAGTGCCAGAAAAAGCTATTTATGCAGGGTACTTGATAAGAACGAGATATAGTTCATTACTAAATCCTCGTTACATGAAATCATTCATGGAGAGTCAATTGTATTGGGAACAACTCAAAAATGGTACTATTGCCACAGCTCAACCAAATTGTAATGGTAAAACACTTGCTAAAATGTTGTTGCCCATACCTCCAACTAAGGAACAAGATAGGATAGTTAAAAAACTAACGCAATTGTCTTCGTTCTTGGATAATTATGGTCTATGCCAAGATAGATTGAATCTGTTGAACGAGGAGATAAAGGAACAATTAAAAAAGTCCATTTTACAGGAAGCAATTCAAGGAAAACTTGTTCCGCAACTTGCTGAGGAGGGTACTGCCCAAGATTTGTTGGAGCAGATAAAAAAGGAGAAGCTGAATTTAGTAAAAGAGGGCAAACTAAAGAAGTCCGCTTTGGCTACTTCCGTCATCTTCCGTGGTGACGATAACAAGTATTATGAGTTGATAGACGGTAGTCCAGTTTGTATTGAGGAGTTTTTGCCGTTTCAAATACCCGAAACATGGATTTGGTGCAAAGTCAAAGACTTATTGAATATACAGACAGGTGCCTCGTTCAAAAAAGAGCAAGCAAACGCAAACAAGAAAGGCATTAGAATATTACGTGGTGGAAACATTCTACCCAATAAGTATATATTCAAAGATGATGACGTATTTGTGTCAGAAGAGTTTGTCAATGCGAATACCATTCTAAAGAAGAATTGCATCATTACTCCTGCTGTAACCAGTTTGGAGAATATTGGTAAAATGGCAGTAATAGAAAAAGACTACAATAATGTTAGTGCTGGCGGTTTTGTATTCATCATTAGTCCATACATTCAAGCCTTTAATCACTCCTTGCTACTTGCGTATTTTCTTCAAAGTCCATTCCTAATTGAGACCATGCGAGGAATAACCAAGAAGTCTGGTGCTGCTTTTTATAATCTTGGTAAAGAACGGCTGAAAGAGTTGTATCTACCATTGCCTCCAATGGCAGAACAAAGTAGAATAGTAGGCAAAATAAATGAGGTTTTATCAAGTATTATGAGCAGATAGGGAGCGAAGCAACAGAGATTGAACTTCCTTTTGACTTTCCAAGTTCTTGGTCTATTGTTCGATTATATGCAGTTTGCCAACTTACAGACGGCTTGAAAACCACTGGCAAACAATGCCTGTTAGATGCCAAATACTTACGTGGTAAAAGTTCTGGAACTATTATTGAACAAGGCAAACTTGTCTATAAGGGTGACAATATAATGCTTGTGGACGGTGAAAACTCTGGTGAAGTTTTCATCGTACCACAAGATGGCTATATGGGTAGCACTTTCAAGCAACTATGGATAAGTTCTTCACTGTATGAACCTTATATTTTGGCATTTATACAGTTTTACAAAGAAACTTTGCGCAATTCAAAGAAAGGAGCTGCTATTCCACACCTCAACAAGGAGCTATTCTATGGTCTTATAATTGGCATTCCGCCATTTCAAGAGCAGAAAAGAATAGTCCAAAAGATAGGGTTATCAGCGCAACTTTTGAAATAACTGGCTTATTTTGAAAGCAATACGCTCTTGTTCCCTTATAGGTGGTATCGGAATAAGAAAATCATTGAATTTGTTTTGGGTTAGTTGATTGATTGTGGTTGTATTACTCACATCTCTCAACTGCCCAAAGAACAAATCAGACTGCAAATAAGCAAACATATATTCGTAAATAGGAGTTTTGCATATTGCCATAAATGCGCCAAATGTCATTGGTTCTGACAAATTCCTTATAAGAGCCGATTTTCCAACTAATCGTTTGCTCCCATTTCTTGCACAAATTATAATGTCATTCTCTTCTATAAGCAATTTTTCAGATATGGAAGAACTTACTCTTACAATATTATCTAATGCTAACTTGCCATTTCGTATATTACAGGAACGTAATACGATAGTTCCTTTCTCGTCAATATCTGTCGGTTTATACGTTAGACCAATATAAGAGTTTGATACATTACGAACTCTACACCATTCCCAATTACTTGGGATTTCAAAGGGAATTTGCTCGGTTATATCCAAGCATTTTTTGCCTATCTGCTCATAATACTTGTTATCGTCACCACGAAAGATGACAGAAGTAGCTAAGGCAGACTTCTTTAGCTTGCCTTCCTTTACGAGTTTCTGCTTTTCTACCTTTATATGTTCGAGTAGTTCTGCGGCAGTTCCTTCTTTAGCTATTTGTGGTACAAGTTTCCCTTGTATTGCCTCTTGTAAAACAGACTTTTTAATCAGTTCTTTTATTGTTTTATTCAAATTGTCTAACTTTTCTTGTTGTATCCCATATCTTTCTATGATAGGGAGTAAAGAAGTAACCTTTGATATTATTCGTGTCTGTTCGCTTCTTGGTGGTATAGGAACAAGATAATTGCATACTGTTGTAGTCGAAAGTTCCTTTTGTTTAGTACTGCCATCTGATTTATCTTCTATTACACTTTGAACCGTTGGGCTTGCGAAGTAGAAATAGAAGAAAAGAGGAGACATAAAGGGTTTGAACAATCGGATGACTGTTACATGACTATCTGCAACAGCCAGCTCATAAGGATTAAGCCTTGCGTAATATACAGCCATTCGACCCAATGTGCCTAATCCGGTGGAGTTCCACATCAAATCTTCATCTTGCAGAATTCTTTCAACAGCATATTTAGACAATGAATCTGGCTCTATAAACTGCGCTTTGTCAATAGAAAATCCTGCCCATTGGTTACACTTTTGAGCAACGACAGGATATTTCTTTATAGGTGAATATTTGGGAGATTTACCTCTTTGAATGTATATTGAAACATCCATGAGCCTTGCCCAACTCCAAGATTTCGGTATCTCAAACGGTATCTCCTCGTCAATGCACTTCACCTCTCCAGTAGCGAGTATCTTCTCATAATAGGAATTGTCCTCACCTCGGTAGATAATGGATGCGTTCTTGTCACGCTTGATTTTCTTTTCCTTGATCAAGCGTTCTTTCTCTTGACGAATCTTTTCAAGCAATACGCTTGCTGGTTCGTCATTATGGTCTTGCGGTACAAGTTTTCCCTGTATCGCCCATTGTAATATGCTATTCTTTAATTGCTTTCCGTTCATTGTAATTTTCTATCGTTAGAAATCATTGTCCTTATTCTTCTGCTTCAAGAAGAACTGATAAAGTTTCTTACCTATTTTATCTTTGTCAAATGTTCGCTCATGCTCAATAGGTATGGTAGATAACCTTATCTTAGCCACGCCTTTTTTCAACAACTCAAATTGTTGTGGACTTATCTTGAATTGAGCTGTAGAACTGATTTCTGTCACTGGAAGGACTATATTGCCAGAAACAATACCTGCCGTTTCAGAGCCGCTACCAATCTGAGAACCATAAAGTTTTATAACTTCACCATCGAATGTTTTCAACAACATGGTTGATTCTTTCAGGAAATTCAGTCTGTCTGACTTTACGGTTGCGATAATGTAATATGCCGTATCTTGCTTTGCAACGCTATATTTCATGTTGCATCCCTCGGCAGCCAAAGGTCGATATGTATATCCAACCGTTTGTGCATTTATATTGATACTGCACATAGTCAGTGCAATAGACAAAATGATTTGTATTCCAATATTACTTTTCATAATTATGCTATAAAATCGAAATGTCCTTATTTTATTGTTGTTACTCAGCTTCGTCCAACAACTTGTCAAGTTGCGTTTGCAGTTCTTCACGCTTTGGCAAATAAAGTTGGTAACGTGCCACAAACAATTGATTGGTTATACCCTCCAAGGCATACTCCATCAGAAGTTCGTCTTTTCTTGCTCCCAAAACTATGCCAATAGGGGGATTATCGTCTGGTTGACACACTTCTGTTTTGAAATAGTTAAGGTAGAGGTTCATCTGCCCAATATCACCATGCTTTATCTCTGCTCGCTTCAAATCAATCAACACATAGCATTTCAAGATACAGTGGTAAAACACCAAATCCACCTTGAACTGTCGGCTTCCTATCTGCATGGAGTATTGTCTGCCCACAAATGCAAAGCCACGTCCCATTTCCAAAAGGAACTGCTCCATGTGGTCTTTCAGAGCCTTTTCCAAGTCACCCTCCTTATAGCGTTTCTGTTTGGGAAGTCCTGCAAATTCAAGCACGAAAGGGTCACGGATGATGTCTTGCGGAGTTTGTACTTGATGCCCCTCGTTAGCCAAAGCAAGAACTCCTGCCTTGTCTGTGCTTAGTGCAAGTCGCTGAAACAGACAACTTTTCATCTGTCTTTTCAGTTCCCTAACTTTCCAACATTCCTTGATGGATTCCTTATAATAGAACTGCATTTCAAGTGCATTATCACACTTCAACAGTTCATAGTAATGGCTCCATGTCAATTTGTGGGACAGTGTCCCACATTTTGGGAATGCCAAGTATAACTTACGCATATAGGTAAGGTTTGTTCGGTTAAAACCTTTTCCATTTCTTGCGGTCAAATCCTTTGCAAGGTTTACAAGTAACCTTTTACCATATTCAGCTCTTTGTTTACCACCCTGTTCAAATTCAACGATATACTTTCCAGTTTGCCAATTGGCATCAAGCAATTCCGTATTGACCGCAGCAATGGCTTTTGACTTCGCCTCACCCCATAGCGTGGTTATGTTGTCTATCAACTTCTGATAGGCAGCATCATTAATGTTTGTCAAACCTTTATTCTCCATGCCAATCTTTTAGATTTGTGGAACACCGTTCCACATTTTACAATTCGTCCACATTTACATTTATCCCCAAGATACGCTGTATCTCCGCCAATGTCTTATCAATTTCATGATCAAGAGCTTTGCGCTTCTTGAAATAGTCGGCAAGCAGTTCGGCAGGAGGCAAGATTTCTTCATCCTCTTTCGGGAACTTGCACAAGTCGAAGTTGCAATCGGTGGCGATAAGGTCTTCAACTGAATAGCAACGAGATTTCTCGTCACCATCAGCAATAATAATCTCCTTACGGTCGTTCCACCACTCACGGATTGGGTCGCAATGTTCCGACTTCATGGACTTTGTCTTGGAGAAATGCTTGTAACCCTCTGGCATATCCAAACGATAGAACCACGTTTCCTTTGTAGAATAGCCCTCTGGAGCACCCTCCGCACTGGTATTGTCGAAGAACAGAATGTTCGTGGCAATGGAAGTGTAGGGCGCAAAGATGCTTCCTGGCAAACGGATAATGGTATGCAAGTTGAAATCTCTAAGCAGCTTGGTCTTGATGGCTATCTTTGTGTTGTCCGCTCCAAACAGGAAACCGTCTGGGACAATGACCGCTGCACGACCATTCTTCTTCAATCGGTACATGATAAGAACCATGAACAAGTCAGCAGTCTCGCTACTGCGCATATCAGAAGGGAAATGTGACTTGACATCCGACTTCTCGTTTCCACCGTATGGTGGGTTCATCAACACAACATCAAACTTGTCTCCGTCTGTATAGTTGAGTACATCTTTTGTAAGCGAGTTGTCGTGATATACCAATGGTGTATCAATGCCATGCAGCAACAGGTTCGTTACACATAACATATATGGGAACTGTTTCTTTTCTATGCCAAATACAGACTGATTGTACTCTTTGCGGTCTTCAGCAGTCTTTACCTTCTTGTCCAATTCACCCAACCAACTTGTGATGAAACCTCCTGTACCACAAGCGAAGTCTGCCATTTTCTCACCAATCTGCGGATTGACTATCTCTGCCATAAATTCGGTTAAGGCTCTTGGGGTGTAGAACTCACCAGAGGAACCAGCCGACTGCATTTCTTTGAGAATAGTCTCGTATATCTCACCGAAAGCATGACTTTCCTCATAGTCACCAAGGTTCAAACCGTCAATCACATTCAGCACTTGACGAAGTTGAACTCCGTCTTTCATATATTGGTTGGCATCCTCAAATGTGGTCTTTACAATCGCCTGACGGATAGGGGTAGTTGGTGTTATCTCTATGTTTTTGAGTTCCACAAACAATGTGTTGTTGACAAACGAAAGCAGCTCATCACCAGTCAAGGCTTTACCGCTTCCATCGTCATGCGCCCAGTTGCGCCAACGGCATTCTTCTGGAATAATAGACTTGTAATCATCATCGTCCAACTCCCAGTCATTCTCTTTCTCGTCATAGACTTTCAAGAACAGCATCCACGCCATTTGTTCTATGCGTTGCGCATCACCGTTGATACCGGCATCATTGCGCATTATATTGCGTACTCGTTTTACGAAATTTGATAAACTCATATTTTGTTTCTATTTTATGCTATATTATATATGTATTGTTCCAGTTCCTTTACGGCATCAAGATAGCCTTGCTTGCCACCAAAGAACTTCACGATGTTTGCCTTTGAGCCCAATTTGCGGAATGGGTCATTTTCAAGCACAGTAAGGCTTTCCAATTCAGACACACCTTCCTTGGTGTACTTATCCAACAGGGCTTCAAGCACAAGTCGTGCCTGTTCACCATACTTGCTGAATATGTCTCGTTTCTTCACTTGTTCGGCACGCTCATGTCGTGTAAGTGTTTTCTTGCCGTAGGCTATATGGCAGATGAAATCGAAATCATCCACATCGTCCATGTCTTGGTCGTGCTTCAATGCTGCAAGATCAATACCACTGTCTTTAAGCATTTCAGCAATATCTGACTTTTTCTTGGTTTCTTGCCACTTGGAAGTGAATGTATCAATCGTAGCGTATGTGTCTATGATACTTTTCTTTGTATAGTCGGTAATGCTTTCCGTGCGAAGCAACTTACCATTTGTGTCATAGACAGAAACGACCTTGTTAATGACCTTTACTGTACAACCGTCCGAGTTGACTATTGGCTTAGGCTGTTTGGGCGGTTGTTGGCAAATACATGGTATCTGACCACATACTGGGCAGGGTTCTGGTGTCGGTTTGGGACACACGCATGGATTCTGTCCACATACAGGACAAATATGTGGTTTAGGCGGATAATTTGGGTCTATCTCAATCGGTCCATCCCAATCAGGGTCAGCAAACAATCGTGTTACGTTGCGGAAGTCCATTACTGTGAAGTATGTCTTTCCTTCTTTCTCACGAAGACGAGTGCCACGACCAATTATTTGTTTGAACTCTGTCATAGAACCGATTTGTTGGTCAAGCACAATCAGTTTTGTCATTTTGCAATCAACACCAGTTGAAAGCAACTTACTTGTAGTTGCTATGACAGGATATTTCTCGGCAACAGAAATGAAATAATCCAACTTGCCTTTTCCGTATTCGTCACTACCAGTTATACGAACCACATAGTCGGGATTTTTCTTGCACATGTCAGCATTGGCATTAGCCAAAGCCATACGCATACGTTCCGCATGAGTTTCATCAGCACAGAACACTATGGTCTTAGCCATGCGATCTGTACTTTTCAGATAGTTGGTTATCTCTTGCGCAACTTCCCTTATACGATCTTCTATGACAATGTTATAATCATAGTCGCTGTTATTATAAATGCGGTCTTCTATCTCGTTGCCGTATATATCCTTTTGTCCCTTTGTCGGTCTCCACTCGTCACCGATGTTCGTTGTGATGTTGATAACCTTGAAAGGAGCAAGGAAACCGTCCTCAATTCCGTTTTTAAGACTGTAAGTATAGACTGGTTCACCAAAGTAGCCAATACTTGACTGATATTTTGTTTCTTTAGGTGTGGCAGTCATACCTATATGAGTAGCCGAAGAAAAGTATTCCAAGATGTTTCGCCAGTTGCTATCATCCTTTGCGCTACCTCTATGACACTCATCAACGATAACAAGGTCAAAATAGTCTGGATTAGGAAACAGCTCCTTATAGTTTTGGGCATCATTCTGTCCAATCAACTGTTGATAGAGTGCAAAGAACACTTGATAAGAGCCCAGTTCTTCCAAGTGGTTCTTGTCTTTTGAGTAGTCTATCTTATGTGTCACCTTTTCTAATGGCTTGAAATCCTGCTGTATGGATTGGTCAACCAATATGTTTCGGTCTGCAAGATACAACACTTTCTTCTTCAAACCACTTTTAAGCAAACGCCATACAATCTGAAATGCAGTATATGTCTTGCCTGTGCCAGTTGCCATGACAAGGAGCACACGGTTTTGTCCTTTGGCAATGGCACCAACTGTGCGATTTACTGCATTGCGCTGATAATATCGTGGCGGAAATATATTCTGACCAGTGCAAAAAGGCTGCTCTATGATAGCCAGCTCTTGTTCGTTAAGTCCGTTTCCATCGTTAGCCTCATTTTTATATCTTTCGACAAGTTCGTCTTTTGTTGGAAATTCGTCCATAGCAAAAGTGCGTTCCTTGCCTGTCAAGAAGTCATGTTCGGCAAAACCTTCACCATTTGAACTGTATGCAAACTTCACATCAAGCATTTGGGCATAGGTCATGGCTTGTTGCAATCCATGAGAAACAGAATGATTGGCATCCTTTGCTTCTACAATAGCAATGGGTGTTGCCTTATTTGCATAAAGTACATAGTCGGCAAACTTCGGTTTCTCTCTATGCACAAGATTACCATGAAGGCTAATTTTACCGTCAGTAAATTTAACCTTCTGTTCCATGAATATACTATCCTTTGACCATCCCTTGCTTGTGATGGCTTCGTTGATATAGCGGAACTTGATGTCCTCTTCTGTAAGTTCTTTGCTTATGCCCATGTTCAAATAACGTTTTATTATCGGAAGTTATTTTGTCCAGTTCTAAAAATCCGGCATTTGGCGTTTTTACTCTCGCTCGTCCTCGTCTGTTATCAAGTCCTTCAAATCGACTTGTAGAATTTTGGATATTTCAAGCAATGTTTCCAAATCTGGCTGGTATTTATTCCTGGCGTAGCAGTTTACTGTACTAAAGCTCTTCCCAAGCTGTTTTGCAAGCCATGTCTGAGAGATGCCTTTTTCTTCCAACGTGTCTTTTATTCTGTTCAGTTTCATATTTTCGCCGAATTTTACTGCAAATATACATTAAATTTTGCGATAATAATTCGTTATGTGGCTCTAATAGGCAAAAATATAACGATATTTCACACTTTCACACCCATTTGATACGAAATAAGGGAATAAAGAGATTTTATCCTCCTTACTCCCTTTATTTTCTTCCCTAATTTCCAAATACCTTTTCCACTCGCTTGACGGCATCTGCTCTCATCTGCATGGCTACGGAAGCATATATCTGTGTTGTCTTAACACTTTTATGACCCAATAGTTTGCTCACAGTCAAGATGTCACATCCTGCAAGGATAGCCAATGTTCCAAAAGTGTGCCGACTTGTGTGAAATCCGAGAACCTTTGTAATGCCAGCTCGTTTTGCCATGTGCTTCAAGGCTCTGTCACAGTTGCAGATTTGCGGTGTGTTAAACACAAGGCTATCTTCACTTTTATCTTCCTTGTCGGGCAACCATTCCAATGCCTTTTTGCCTAATGGTATCAGAATGGGGTGCTTGGTTTTCTGCATACGAGGCAGATAGATTGCCAATCCCGCATCAGTTTGGCGAATATCCTTCCATTTTAAGTTGGATATGTCACTATGTCTTAAACCTGTAAAGCAACAGAACATATAACATTGTTTGGTTGCAGGACTGCCTGTTTCTACGGAAGCCAATGACATGACCTCTTCTTTTGTCAATGCAACGATATTACTCTCTGCCTTGCTGACCCTTTCCCCTATATCCAATGAAGCAAAAGGATTTGCACTTATCAGACCCTTTCTGACCGCCTTGTTCAATATGGTGTTGAGTGTGGTCTGCATTTGGTGCATGGTGGACTGTGCCAACTTCTGAGGGTTCCTTGGAGACTTTGGCGAAACATAGATGTCCCTCATATAGTTCAAGAAGCCCATATATACGTTTTTATTGAAGTCTATCAATCGTATGCCACTTTTATGGCTGTATTTCATATATTGGTGCATGATGGCTATCAGCTTCCATACATTCTTGATGTAGTTCTGAGAATACGCTTGGCTGTCAATCAATCCCTTGTGATAATCAAGCAGCCATTCATCCCAAATCGGTCATTAGGATTTCTCTGTGTCGTACGGCAAAGAGAAATCCTTT
>OKSN01001610.1_pt1 | contig 10972 bp, 10 predicted proteins | sample 1606191 | NCBI WGS metagenome assembly OKSN01 (sample SAMEA3879535, study PRJEB24766) | human gut metagenome | biome: human-associated habitat; feature: feces | place: USA | collected 1985/1987
ATAACCCTCAAAAATTAACTTCCGATGAAACTCAAATCAATGATTATTCTTTGCGGCCTTGCCGCTGCGGGATGTGCCGCCTGCTCGCGCGAGATACAGCCCGCCGGGGAGCGGAACATTCCCGAAGGGCAGGTACGGGTCGTTATGCCCGTACAGGCCGGGCAGATGGAGTGCGTAACACGCACGGCGGATGAAGACACGGTAAACGACCTGAACGTCTATCTTTTCGATGCCTACTCCCGAGAGCTGGTTCTGCACAGCTATCTTACGTCTATGGAGCTGGAATTTAATTGCGTTCCGGGAAACTACGAACTCTATGTCATCGCCAATGCCTATGCCGACCTGGGGGAATTGCAGTATGCGCAAGTTACTGACAGGACGGTAAACTTTATGGTCGGGCTTCGGAGCCTGCCCATGTCGGCGATGCGGGAGCTTCAAATCGAGCAGCAGCCGGGCAATCGGGTGACGCTGCCGCCGCTGGAACTCGAAAGGGATATGGCTCAAGTGACATACAGCATTTCCGCAGCTCCTGCCATGAAAGGTATGGAGATCGTGTCGCTGCAAGTCTGCAACATACCCCGGCGCGGAGCAATTTTCGGCGATACGGCTCCTTCGGCGCAGGAAGACGAATATGTTTCCAGCAACCGGAGTATCGTAATGGACGGACAAGGACGCTATACGGATGAACTGTACATGCCGCAGAACTGTCAGGGAACCGTCGCCTCCGTTACCGACCAGCGGCTGAAGGATGCCGACCATGCACCGCAGTATGCGACGTATTTGATGATTCGGGCCGTGCGGGAAAACAAGGTACTTGAATACCGGGTATATCTCGGGGAGAACAACACGACGGATTTCAACGTCCGCCGCAATACCCGCTATTCGCTCGACATCACCATCGAGGGCGAGAGCGAGGTGGACACCCGCGTGCAGTGCTACACGCTCGACGTGTACGACGATTTGGAGAACTCCGACGCAGCACTCTCCGGCTATTGCATCCCCTCGAAGGCGTGGAATCTGCATTTCGACATTGCCGGGAATACGGCCGGGCGCAAGATAAGCGGCACGGTGACGCTCCGGGAAGGCGTGGCATCCTGTTTCAAGTTCAACACCAATCCTCACGGACAGACCGGGACGATCGCCCTGTGGAATCAAAACGGCCCAAACTCCCTGCCGGTAATCTACGATCCGCCCGTCGTGACCGAGGCGAACGGATGGATAGAGTACGACGTACTGCTGGTCGATGACGGAGGATTCCGCAAGACCTACACCTTCCGGCACATGCTGGCCAACGAGGTCCGGGCCGTGCCTTACGGTGATGAAGCGCTCACGGTGACCGGTGCTCCGTACTACCTGCGCCAGGAGGACGGAACCCTGCGCATCGCCTGTTACGAAAACGGATGCACCCTGCGGGCCCCGCAGTACAGCGCAGGGATGCGGTTCGCCGGCTGGTATGCCGATGCCGCTTACCGAACGAGGCTCTCGACCGAAGTGCAGTACCTTTGCAAACCTTCGGCGACGCTGACCCTCCTATATGCCAAATACGAAAAAATATAGCCGGGGAAGAGGTCCCGTAGAAACGATAAAGGCCGGGAATTTGCTTCCCGGCCTTCGTTCGTTATTATAGCTCTGAATTAGGATACACATAACCGATTCGGCCGTGATTGATGGTTTTCAATGTATATGCTTTTTTCGTAACAGGATCGGTAGAAGTGTATTGTTGGTTGGGTTTGTCTGCTGTCGATACATATCTGAATGCGTTTACGATTACATTGTTTTCCAATCGTACCTCTTCAATCGAATACAGTGGAACTGCGCCGGGACGCACTCCGCTATAAATATAACATAATACCGGAGTGTCGTTTGCGGTATTGCCCCATTCACTGTATATCTTCGTATCATAAGCGAATTGATTGTTCTGGTATTTGTTTTCATACAATGGAACGATGTAACTGTAATTTGGATGGTTCTCGAACGGCAGATTGGAAAAAGCATAGAAATCATAACTACCGCCCAAAGTATCAGACGAAATCGAGTAAAAAGGTCCTGCATTGTATATGATACGCTTTTGGGCAGTACCATTGTTTTTCAGGTAAGCTCTTACTCTGGTAATATAAGTAGAATCGTTCGGCCAAGGTGTGACAACTCCCGGCATTCTGACAGTTTCAGTAGGGACGTTGATTTCCAATTCCAACGTCTCATATTTACCCATACCTATTGACAATTTGGCTTGGATGACATATTTGCCTCCGAATTTCGGTACGATATAAAAGTATTCTTCGGAGGGGGCATCCAAAATGAAGAAGTGGGAAGAGTAATCCACGAACTGACGGTTTTCATACCGTCCGATTGACCAATACGGAATAACGGTATTTGGATAGTTTTTGATCGTATAACAATTTCTGTCCCCGATACGCGGCTGCGTACTCGACAAGGCACAGGCGATGATTTCCGGCGGGTCTGCAACATCGACTTCCATAACGGCACGCAAAACGGCATTCAGTTTCAGATGATTGACCGTGAGCGTTATCGTACGTTTTCCTCTTGTAGAAAAGGTTACGTAAAAATGTTCTTGTTTAGCATCCGATTCGATGTTGTATCCTTCGCCCGAAATCTCGAACGACAGGACCTCGACATCTCCCACATAACGGGAATCGATATAATAATCATTTTTTACTCCGACGGACGTATGTTCCGGTCCTTTCAGCATCTCGTTGTAATTGTCTAAAATGAGACGGTACGGGTTGTCGAGTATCAAATCGAAAACACTTCTATCCAGTTTGTCCTGGACTCTCGGGACTTCCCATATCTTCTGCATCCATTCTGCGAAGGTTGCGGAATAGATGACGGTATTTTGCAAATCTTCTACCGTAACTCCGTTGCATATCAACGAAGGTCCGACTTTAGTATAATCCGGATGAGAACCATGCTGTAATAAATCTCCTGCTTTCGTTCGTCCGTAAATGAGACTGGATATATAATATTCCACAGTAACAGCATAGCTTTCGACCATTTTGTTTTCAGCCCTTTTATAATTTTTGTTTCTGTCCGATCCCGGAGTGCTGAGAACGGATTGAAAATGGGAGGCATGGCCAAATTCATGGATAGTAGAAGCTACCATAGCTGCTTTAGATACGTATTCATTGGCTTTTACTCTACCATAAATTTTTATGTCGGTACGCTTACTCAAGCGGTTTAGCCGTTCATCCCAAATAAACCATCCGCCGGCTCCGGGATGTTCTATGCATGTTTCTTCCGGGAAGACACCGATAACCATCAAATGGTCGAAATTCTTGAAGTTCTTGTTCAGTACATTCTGCCCCATTATAAAGGCATAGGTTCCCAAGTGGGTAGCTGCGAAACATTGTAACCGGTGGGGAGTATCATTTTTTCGGGCATTAATAAATAAATTCCAGTTCGTATTCATCATGTCCTCATTGTGATATTCCGCCGTTAAATACCCGCAATCGCGAATAATCCACTCGGTACCGCCTTGGTCATTTTCAAACCGTAGGACATATTGCACATAATCGGTGAACCATCGGCCGGAATTGGCTGCAATATCCCGTGCAATACCGTCCGTTCCGGTATAGGCGAATCCTTCATTCGTAAAATCTCTTACGACGACCTTTACCCCGGGTAACGGGATGGGGTCGGTCAGTTTGTCATCCTGATACGTAACCCTGACGGAAGGATACCAGTCGCCCGATGCAGTAGAAGATGGCCCGGTGGGGAGCTCTATACCTACATTTTTTTTGGCCTGCTTAAGCACTTTTTCCCAGCCTGCTTCTGACAATTGAACAGCCGTGGCTGAAGTCCTATACAAACCATTCTCCACTCCTGAAGACTCGTCCGTATTTCCGTCCATCATCTCTTCTTCATTCTCCATAGAGTTTGTTCTCAACAAAGAATTGGTCGGTTGCATATACAAAGTGTCCAAAATATTGCATTGCACACTGGAAAGAATAGATAGATTTTTTATCGGCAATACGGAATAAAAATATTGATTGTGTTGATTGGTTAAATACTGGTGCATTTCACCGGAACTTAATCGGCGGTCCAACGGATACGGGTAAAGCGATAAACGCATACTGTCACTCAACATGCAATATTGAACCGTATCTTGTACGAAAAACCGGACATATAGATGAGTCGGAGTTAAACGTATAGGAGTCGTTCCTTCAAAAACGGCTATTTGATTGGCTGCCGATTGGATATTTTTGAATGAATAGGGATTGCCGTTGCTCAATGCCATTCCGGTCCTCGTTTCGGGCAGCATTTCCTCACATTGATATTCCTCCTCGAATTTAGTACAAGAGAAACAGACCAGAATAATGAAAAGACAAGATAAAAACTGTTTCATAGGAATAGTAATTTTAGGTAAAGTCAATAATGGTTCAACGGGTAATAAGAATGGTGCTCGCGGCGAATACAGATTAAATTCGAATTTATGTAGGAAATCCGGTTGCATGAGGTGCGGGCACACGCAACTAAATAACAAGATAAATTTACTGAAAAATAATAAATTTAAAAAGGGAAAGATGCAGAATCTTTCCCTTTTTGTCTGCGATACACTCGTCTTACAAAGGTGTTCCGTTCTCGAACAGTTTATCCGTTACGACGAACCGATAATGCGCTTCTTCCCAAAACGCATCGTCATACACGCTTCCCGCATCGCCGGGACGCTGGACGACATATACCTTGCCGTTGGATATGGTCGTATAGTTCTCGGTCGCATCCGGCAGCAGGTAGAACGGATTCGCGCCGTCGAACGAGTAAACATCGTGATAGGAGTCATCCTTATAGCCTTTCCCCACGAAAAAACCGTCTTCAGCCCTACCGCCCGGCCCAGAAGAGTAAATCCGGAACAGAACATAGTCGCTGGAACTCTTGTTCTGAAACAGATACATCTGATGATAGTTCGGTAAATATTCGATTCGCTCTACCTGTTTGCGACATGAAAGGCAGCTTGCTGCCAATACGCATAACATACCTATCGCATATATTTTTTTCATAGGTCGAAGTTTTACGTTATCCGATTATAATTCCGTCTCCGAGTTCTTCTACCGGACGCCCATCTTTGAAGAAATCGTCCGTAATGGTATAGACATGGTAAGTAATATGGTTTTCAGTATAGACCGAATCGTAAAAAGCATCGAAATAAGGACTCTCCGGTGAAGGCTCGAATACCACATAAAGTTCATCAGTATAAAAATATAGCCAATCTATATACTTGGAGAATGAGCCATATAAAAAGAATGGACTATTCGTATCACTATATGGATCAGAGTACATTTTATAAACGGAATGACAACCACCTTTAGCTATCATAAATCCATCTCGTCTTATGCCATCATCGAATGACTCATACGCGACGAATACATCTTTCGAAGAATTATTGATAAACTTATATTCATTATATCCTGTTTGTTCATACCGGGTAATCACTTCTTTTTCGCAACCGGTAGCCAAGACGGGAAATAGGCACAGCAACAAAATTCGAGTGAAGGTTTTCATAGGCATAGAGTTTAAGTTTTTCAAATGCCCGTGTAAAGGACACGACCAATAAACCGGGGCACTTCTATTGAAACAAATTTAACGATAAACTTCCGAAGTTCAAAGGAATATCATTTGAGTATCACAATAAATTTTGGATAATAGCAATTCTTTGGTTAATAAATAAATACAAATCTATCAAAACAAGCAAAACTACTTTTATTTAACTATATTCAGTGAAAAATTTATACAACAAGCAAAGGAACGTCGTATATGCCAAATACGAAAAGAGTAACAAGAGGCCCTTGTGAACGAATAAAGGCTGGGAAGCAAATCCCGACCTTTATTTATTCTGTTGCAAAGCAAGGCAGTACGGATTACGAATGTTCAGGTTGGGGGCACTGACATCAGTGGGGGCTAACCCGTACTGCCATCAATCATCTACACCCCGAAGTTATACACAAACTTATTAAAAAACAATAAAATATAAAATAGCGGAAATTCTCGTTTTTCCAATAAAAATGACAAATAAGTTAAGCCAACAGAAGTACATGATGTACCGAAATTCTTTTCAGCCACAATAACATTATTTGTGTTTTATGGTTAAAATATTTATCTTTCAGAAAGAAACGGTGCAACGGACTGCACGTTATTAGGTATGGACTCGCTATCCATATCTTACAATGAGTTTCATTTTTTTATAAAAATAAAACCAGCGGTAAATCCACAATGAATTTTCCCAATATTTTTTGTAATAGGTTATCAGGGAAAAACAAATCATGCGAACAAACAAATAGATAAAATTAATATGCTGATTATGAAAACACTATCCAAATTAAATTTATTATTTGCTATATCGGTGATACTTTGGGGCTGTGCCAATGACGACAATTTACAAGAGGTATTGCCGGTAAATTCCGAGAATACAGAGGAAAGTCTGTATTTAGAGAATGGGAATGAAGTGATAATTTACCCCAATGGAGTAGCTGTTGAGAAACTACCTGACGGAAGAATTGTGTGGGGCGGTGATATAGCATTAAATGAGAAACAGCTTCAAGCATTGACGGAGCCGGATACTCGTGCTGGCATTCTTCGTGATAATTCCATGTTCTGGCCGGATGGCATTGTATATTACACTCTGGCCGATGATGTAATGCGTTCTGGCGCATATATCGACATATATGATGCCATGAAACATATCGAGGAACGTTGTAATATTAGTTTTCATAAAAAACAAAGTAATACGAAGAACTGGATTGAATTCGTTCTGTCCGAAGACGACGTCAGTCGGTCTCATTTAGGAATGACAGGAGGCAAGCAAAACATTTGGGTAACTTCTGATGTGAATACTTCTACTGCCATACATGAAATATGTCATGCTTTAGGGATGATTCATGAACATCAACGGATGGACAGAGACAATTACATCGTAGTAGATTTTAATAATATAAGACCCGAATGGCATCAATGGTTTTATAGAACAAGTATCCCTCATAATACTTATGGCACCGGTCTTGAACCATTAGACACTAAATCTATCATGATTTATGGTTCATATGGAGAAAATACAGCTATAAATCCCGATTTTCCTTACATGTGGAGAAAAACGGATGGCACGACTTGGACGAACAATAACGTTTTGTCTGAAATGGACATTCTTACTCTAAATGCCGTATATTCCAAACCCCATTACACGATAACTTGTAAGCCACAATGTACGCTTTCCGGTACAGTCAGTGGTTCGGACCATTATGCTAAAGGAGAAATTTGCGTTTTACAAGCATTTCCGGAAGACAACAGAGGTTTTCTCGGTTGGTTCGATGGCGATAAAAAAATAAGCTCCTCCAATATTTACTTGGTTCAGGTCACATCGGATAAAACTTATGAAGCGAGATTTACTTATCCTATCAATGTTCATTGCGAAATATCGGTTACCAAGAATAGTTTGGGGAAACCTCTTGGTACTACCAACGCCGGCTCTTTCGGAACAGCGACCGGCAATGCGGTGACTATCGAGGCAACGCCTAATTTCGGTAATCAGTTCGTACATTGGTTAGACCTGGATACCGGCGAGATATTATCGACAAAAACCGCTTATCTATTCCCGGCAAAAAGGGATATGCGAATCATGGCTGTGTTCAAACCGATGACATCAATTATTCCCTAATTTATTGAACAAACAGAAAATTCCCCTCCGGATGTATCCGGTAGGGGAATTTTCATAAATTTTAGCTGTTTCAAGCATGCTCTATAACAGGTTTTCCGGAATAACGGAATCTTTCTTTTCTTTTGTCAATACTTCTCTGCATACGTAAACCCAGGCCGGATTATCCGCAAGTGATGGGTCTGTCATTTTTTTCTCGACACGTATCGTACATTCATATCCTTGTTCGAAGGTAAATTGTAAAAGCGACGTTCCCAACAGTTGCCATTGGTCGTCTTCAGCGAATTTAACAATATACGAAAGGCCTCCGAGAAATGGAAATTTGCGACTGCTTACTTCTGACGCTACATACATCGTGATATAATCGTTCTCTTCTTCCGTCGTCTTGTTTCCGTCATTTTCCGGTTTGCCGGTCGTACACGCCGTAAAAACGAACAGAGCACCGAGCATTGCAAACAGATACTTTTTCATATACTGATAACATTAAAGTGGTCAAACAATGCGTAAACACTTTCCTACATCAAAGATACGGATTATATCTATAATTACACTATACATTCAAGGGAATAAACTTTTTGAATGCAGTTCCGATATAGTAAGGAGTGGCTATCCATACAGGTACGGAACTTGTGGTCTGATTGACAAGACACCGAATCCGGGAATCGCAATAGGTCAAAAAGAACGACGTAACAATCTGACAAGCCGAAAGAAGTGTACCGCAATATGTACCTCGGACGCCGGGACTCCTATCTGAAGGTCGGATTGTGAGCCAGGGAAAAATAATAGAGCCGCAATAGCTATTGCGGCTCTATTTAATCGGTTATTTCTCTTCCTCGTCCCGGTCGGCCCGCCGTTCGAGCGTCTGACAAATGGACTTCTTCGCAGGCTTGAGGCCCTCGTATTACAGAATTTCGTTGCCAGTAATACCATAAACGGCTTTCCGTCGTTTTGATAATAAAGAGTTTCTACCCGAACAGGTATGGAAATTGCAGAAGTAAAAATAATTGCATACTTTTGTATATTAAAACATTCTATGGCCAAACAAAAACTTATAACCAAACTGTCTTCCTTTTTCGAGCAACAAACCAAAGATGATGCTCAGATTGAGGACGAATCGACGTTTGCGGCCCTGATTAACCGGACGCCGAATCCGGGAATCGCATTGGCAAAGGAGAACGGAGTAGCCATTACCGTCGTGCAAGACGGCATCATTTACAAAATTCAAGCAGATAATACGCGCATCGAGATAGGCAAGGTCGCGCCCGAAGTGAAGGTCCGCAAACGGTGTTATACCGTACAGTAATTCCCGATACTCATGTCCAAGAAACGTCTTCGCATTTTTGCCGGTCCGAACGGTTCGGGGAAATCGACTATATTTTCTGCTGTCGATAAGAAAGTCGGGTGCAAATATTTCGTCAATGCAGACGAGATATATAAAAGTCTCTCCGAAACGGGATGTTTGTCTTTCGATTATTATACGATTCTTCCCCAGGAAGATAGCTTGAAGGAGGCATTCCGGACATCGGGGTTCTACGACAAATCGCGCAGTGGAAAAGATATTATCAGCCGGCTTACGGTCGAAAACAATGTACTGCATGTTCCTCGTGAATCGGTCGATTCTTACTTTGCTGCTTTTATTGCGGATTTTCTGCGTTTCAACATGCTGAATATCGTCCGGCAATTCACGATTGAAACGGTGATGTCGGATGTGCGTAAAATGGATTATATTCGTCTTGCCAAACAGTCCGGTTATCATATTTACCTGTATTTCGTATCGACACAGGATGTCGAAATCAATATCGGTCGTGTAGCTCAGCGGGTACAGTTGGGAGGGCACGATGTGCCGCGTGAAAAAATCATACGCCGTTATACCAAATCGTTGGAAAACGTTTACGATTGCCTCAAGCTGTGCGACAGGGCCTATTTCTTCGATAATAGTGCTGCGCAGTGGCGGATGCTCGCGGAATACGATGCAGAAAGCGGTTCTTTGTCCGTATTGGAGGAAAGCGTTCCGGAGTGGTTCGATGAATATGTTTTGCGGAAACTTGCATAATCCGGTCGAGCCGAAAAACAATAACAAGGGCAGAAACATATGTTTCTGCCCTTGTTTCATACACAAAATTCAAGAGTTTCATTCCTTCTCTTCCTCGTCCCGGTCTGCCCAGCGTTCGAGCGTCTGACGCACGGCTTCCTTATAGTCCTTGTCGGTAATCCGGTAGGTCCAACGGACGGCGTTCGGGCGGTCGGGGAACTCTTCGAGCACCCATGCCGACTGATCGCGCGGTGTGCCGTGCTGTGCTTCGGTCATTGGCTCGAAGAAAGAATACATAGCACACGTGTCATCTCTATAACTAACTAAACGATAATTGATGTCTTCAGCTGGAGGAACATTGAAATACAATTCAACGAATCCCAACGCATCCAGATTTTTCACCAACACATCGTTGTCATCTATCCAAGACATTTTCTCCATCGTCTGCCCCCAAGTCCCTTGTTCTCCCGGAGCGATTCTGATCATATCACCGCTCGCACTCATTTTTGTTGAAATGAAGAAAATCACATTCTCCTGACTGGCATTCTGCATTCGGAAATAAGTGTAATAACAGTCTGGATCTTCTGTTTTCATATATTCCTCCATCGACTTATTCGCATCCACGAACTCCGGCTTTTCTGGTTCCGGCTCCGGCGTGGGCTGTTCTTCCGGCGGAGTTTCCGGTGCCGGACTTTCTGCCTTGTCGGAACAGCCCAGCGGAGCCAAGAACAGGAGCAAGGCTCCTACTGATAAATAGACACGTACTTTCATAATCGAATTTATTTAATTTAATAAGTTGATTCCGATCCCGCCCAAAAGACTCTTACAAACTCACCGCAACCCGATAGCATTCCGGCCAGAACTTCTCCACCGAAGCTCAACGATATAAGGATATGGAAAAAATTTCGCTTTCCCAACCGCTTTTTCCCGACAAAATCCCCCCCCCGAAAAACGCCTCCGGAAGGCCCTGTAAGGGCGAAAATAAATTCGAAAAAATTTCCGTATGGCAGATTAATTGCACGTAAACCGGACGATCGGACCTATATTAACCTACCGCTTCCATGAAAAAAGAAAAGAAAATAATCTGGCTCCTGACGGGCATCGCCGCCGTGTCGCTCCTCGTACTCTGCACCGTAGTGATAGTCCGCACCGCGACCTATCCCTTCATCCGCACCACCGGTCCGGACGGGCCTCCCCGGAGCGTCGAACCGTCCGCCCAGGCCGTCGAACGATTGGCCGGCGGAATCCGGATTCCGACCGTAAGCGATGCGATCGACCGG
>OKSN01001618.1_pt1 | contig 10942 bp, 10 predicted proteins | sample 1606191 | NCBI WGS metagenome assembly OKSN01 (sample SAMEA3879535, study PRJEB24766) | human gut metagenome | biome: human-associated habitat; feature: feces | place: USA | collected 1985/1987
AAGTATCGTAGCCGAGAAAAACACCGTGGCAAGCCCTTTGTCCAAGCAGTTTCTTATGTTAACTGCAGGCTTGACGCAGTACAGTCTCACCACAAATCTTCCGTCATCCCTTATCTCGTCATACACGACATAATTCTCATCCATCATCTCCGCAATGTTCAGAAATGAGGTGAGATTAAAATAAAAGTTCAGGACTTCCTTTCTCTCCGGGATCTGCCTGTGCTCCTCCAGAAAGAGCTGTATTGCTTCATGGAGGCTGAGCAATTTCAGGTGAAGAGGTGCTATGCTCGAGAGCACCCTGTATCCCTCCTCAGGAATCTCCTTCTTCATCGTAAGCAGCTCTCTGTTGCAGCTTCCTATATGTCTTGCCATACGGCCGCCATACTGGGCTGTGAGCTTCTTGAGCTCCAGAAAGTCCTCCTTCACAATCTCCGCACTGTACATGGACGAAGCCCTGTCCACAAGGTTGTGCGCCTCATCCACAAGGAATACATAATCTCCCGGCTTACCGCCCTCCGCCGCAAAGAACCTCTTGAGGCTCGCCCTCGGATCAAAGACATAGTTATAGTCACATATCACCATGTCAGCAAACAGACTCACATCAAGGTTCAACTCAAACGGACACACCCTGTGAGCCTGTGCGTACCGTATTACCACATCTCTGTCAACCACCGTCTCATGTAATACCACGTCGTACAGCGCATCATTTACCCTGTCAAAATGCCCCTCGGCATACGGACATACCGCAGGATTGCAATCCACCTGTTCCTGACAGCATATCTTCTCTTTTGCCGTGAGTATTACAGTCTTAAGCCTGAGACCTCTGTCCTCCAGCAGCTCCACCGCATTTCTCGACACAGTGTGGGCTATGGTCTTGGCTGTCAGATAGAATATTTTCGACACATGTCCCTGAACCATGGATTTTATGGACGGGTACACCGCCGCCATGGTCTTTCCGATTCCAGTTGGTGCCTGGACATACAGATGTTTTTCCTGCTCAATAGCCCTGTACACATACAGAGCCATCTCCTTCTGGCCCTTCCTGTACTCAAATGGGAACTCCATGTCCGAGATGGACTGATTTCTCATGAGCTGATGCTTTTCCACCAGATCAATCCATTTGCAAAGCTCCGCCATCATTGATCTGAACCATTTCTCCAGATAGCCAAATGAATATCTCCGCCTGAAGAACTTCTCCTTCTCGCTGTCAAGGTTTACATAACTTATCCTTACATCTATCCAGCTATAATTATTCTCTTTTGAATATATATACGCATAGCACATCGCCTGGGCCACGTGGACGCGCTGCGGACTCTCCATGTCATCGAGGTTCCTGTATATGCCCTTTATCTCATCTATAAGCACATCGCTGTCATGGAAGTCCACAGCATACCCCTCTGCCATGTCAAAGCCGTCGTCAATATCCCCGGACTCTTCCTGTTCGCCACCGCATCTGTCTATGATTCCATCAGCCCGGCCCTCCACAGTTATCAGATGTCCGCCAAGCTCCTCTGTATACCGGAGCGGCACCTCTGAATTATAATGAGACCCTGCCCTTTTCTGAAGCTTCCTGTGAATCCTGCTACCCGCATTCATCGCTTCTCTGGACAGAGTCCCACTACTGCTATCACTTATATCGCCACTGCGGAAGATGAATTCCACCAGGCTCCTAACTGATATTTTTATATTCATTATCTCTTATATACTATCTTCTCTGCGAGATCGTCCGCAGTCTGTCTGTCTATGAGTATCTCAACCAGCTTAAGTGCAAATTCTATGGCTGTTCCCACTCCTCTGCTGGTGATCACATTTCCGTCCACCACTACCGGCTCCGTGCTGTGGCGCTTCGCCATGAGCTGATCCTCACATCCCGGATAACATGTTGCATTCTTGTCCGCAAGCACGCCAAATGCGCCAAGTGCTGTAGGTCCCGCACAGATAGCAGCCACATAACCGCCTCTGTCATTCTGTGCCTTGACCATGGCCTGAACCTTTGAATTTGTCTTGAGGTTTGGAACCCCCGGAATACCTCCAGGAAGAACTACAAGATCGCACTGGTCATCAATCTCTGATAACTTCTCATCCATCGTGACCTCCATGCCGCGCGCTCCTGTCACTGTATCCTGATCGTCAGCCGACACCATCAGGCACTCAACTCCGGCTCTCCTCAAGAGATCCACCACCGTGAGAGCCTCTACCTCTTCATAACCTGTTGCAAATAAAACTCTTGCCTTCATCGCTTTTCCTCCTTATTCGCACTCTTTACAAAACTGTCTATATCACGTCTGTCCATGCCGCTCAGGGCGCTGTTCTGATAGATACCGTCCTCAGTCACATCCCTACCAAACCACGTTGGCGGCACAAATGTATTTGCAAATTTCTCCTCCGGGAATTCAACCTCAGCATAGGTGAGTCCGCCAAATATCCCGTCGAACACGTCCAGCTCGATCTTCAGTTTCCTGTCCACTTCACTGTCACCACAGGTTCCGTCTGTATCGGAAAGCGGTATTATATACCGGTCCTTCTCTATTATATTGCCGTCTGCCTTACATCTGAGATTCCTGTATTCATCCTCGTCCAGATCCATCTCGAATTCCTGCCTGCTGAGCAGTCCCTTGGATTTGACCGTGAGCACACGTCTGTCGTCCGTTCTCCTGATCCTTATGACCGGCTTCACGGACACATACATCTGTTCCATGTGCTTCACCTGATATTTTGTCAGATCGACAGGTATCTCATGTACAAGGTATTTTCTCTCTATCTCCATATATGCCTCCACCTATTCAAACCAAATGACCGCCTTATCAGAACACATCTCCCGGCGGTATATCTCCACTCACATAGCTTCCTATAGCTTTGTTCATAAATACCATGGACACGACAAGTGCGATGATCCATACAACAAACGAGGATAACAGATATCCAAGAGCAGTGTTGACCGACATTATGAACACCGCCAGAGTCTGTGCATAGACACATATCGTAAATACCTTGCCGTAGGACAGTCCCGTGTTGAGAATTCTTGCAAGTCTATTGCCCGCTATACTGAATATCAGCGCAAGGAGAAGCTGTCTGCCCGCCGATGCCACCATCACCGCAATGAACATGATCACCATGTACATATAAAATACCGGTGTCAGTACCGCCAGCTTGCTATTGTTGAAGCCATCCGGCAGGAACATGTATTTGAGCGGTGTCTCCATGTAATCATAGCCCTTGCCATCTGAGACCATTCCCATGACTATATTCTCACTTCCTATGGCGATGTACACTCCATCCGTTTCCATGGAGTCAAGGTTCACTGACGCATTCTCCGTGTTGATGTACAGAGTAGCATTTCCTATCTCAAGCTGCATATCATGTTCCATGTCGAGCTTATTGTCATGATATGTGAATGCCGGGATCTTATTTGTTATGAGATTCCTCAGACCTCCGACCTTGCCAACCCAGAATATGGCGTCTATTCCAAACTCTATAAATGCCAGTAAAAAGGATATGATCACCACAAACCACACAAGGCGTCCCGTCTTCAGCTTAACCAGTTGTTTGTAATTCTTCGGACTGCTGACCGCTATCGACAACTGATCGAGCAGCGTCACCTTCTTGTTCTCTTCCTGTTCTTCCATATAAATCTCCAACTCTAATAATTATTGACCGGCAAAATGAACCAGCTATTCCATCGGCTCTATGATCCCAAGCTTCACCATAGCCTTATATATTCCATCATTCTCCGCATCGTCTGTGACCATCATAACCTGTCTTTTGAGCTCCTCCGGCCCCTTCTCCATGATTATGCTGTTCGGACAATATAATAACATAGGTGCGTCATTGTTGCCATCACCAAATGCATATGCATTTTCAAGCGGAATATCAAAATAATCCAGAAGATACTGTATACCTGTCGCCTTACTAAATCCCTTGGGAACTATCTCGCAGAAATTTGAACCTCTGTCGATATAGTCAAAATGCTGTGATACATACGCGCGGAACTCAGGAACATTTTTATTGTCATCCGCGAACCAGCAGCAGAACTTGTCGAATTCAAAGTCATCCGAGTCCACATCCTCCCCAACAAATATTCCATTTGCCCGGAAGTATCTGACCATCTCTGCAAGGAGTTCATTTCCCATGTTCTGACCGTCCACGTACACCTTGTCTCTGTGCTCATACATTCCAAACATGTCATATCTGCGGCATGCATAAGCTATATCCCTGCACACATCCCTGCTGACATCATTGTGGAACAGCTCTTTGCCGTCATAGTAAATGGATGTTCCGCAGCCACACACAAAGCCGTCAAAACCCGCATCCTTGATCTCATCAGTGACATTACAGTAAACCCTGCCAGTGTTGATGAACACCAGATGTCCGTTGGCTCTCGCCTGCGCCAGCGCACGCCTTGCGCTGTCCGGGAAGTATCTCCTTCCGTCCTCGGTTATAAGCGTTCCGTCTATATCAAAGAACAATATCTTCCTGTCTGTGCTTTTCATATATTATATCCATCCTGTCATATATTTACAGGCACATGTATTATAACTACACGTGCCTGTATCTTCTGTACGCATTATATTTTCACTTGATAACCTGCGCATGCATCAGCATGCTTCATTATATCGCATTTTCTGCAGTCTGCATTACAACTGCTTCATGAGGTCGATCATCTCAAGAGCTCCCATAGCGCAGTCATAACCCTTGTTGCCGGCCTTTGTTCCTGCACGCTCGATGGCCTGCTCGATATTCTCTGTTGTAACAACTCCGAACATTACAGGTACACCTGTCTCAAGTGATACTGAGGCAACGCCCTTTGAAACCTCGTTGCACACATAATCATAGTGGCTTGTCGCACCACGGATAACAGCACCAAGACAGATAACAGCGTCATACTTGCCGCTTGCAGCCATCTTCTTTGCGATTACAGGGATCTCAAATGCACCCGGAACCCATGCAACTGTGATGTCGTCTGCATTCACATCATGACGGAGAAGCGCATCCTCTGCACCGCTGACGAGCTTTGAAACTATGAACTCATTGAATCTCGCTGCTACTATACCTATCTTTGCTCCATTTGCTACTAACTTTCCTTCTACCTTATTCATCTGATTTATCCTCCTTATTCTATATCGGAGCTTACCCAGCCCCTCCTTATGAAATATTAGACTTCGTGTAACATATGACCCATTTTCTCTTTTTTTGTCTTGAGATAAAATGCGTCAAACTTGGTTGGCTCTATCTCTATAGGAACTCTCTCCACGATCTCAAGATTGTAGCCTGCAAGGCCGTATACCTTGAGTGGATTGTTGGTGAGGAGTCTGATCTGTCTGATTCCGAGATCCACAAGTATCTGTGTTCCTATGGTGTAATCCCTTGCATCATCAGGGAAACCAAGCTTGAGGTTTGCCTCAACGGTGTCAAGCCCCTGATCCTGAAGCGCATATGCCTTGATCTTGTTGATAAGGCCGATTCCTCTGCCCTCCTGTCTCATGTACAGGAGCACGCCTCTGCCTTCCTTGGCAATGGCCTTCATGGCCGCATCGAGCTGCTGTCCGCAGTCACACTTCTGTGAGCCGAAGCAATCGCCTGTGAGGCACTCGCTGTGCACACGGCAGAGAACAGGCTTGCCGTCAGCTATATCACCCATTGTGAGTGCCACGTGATGTTCACCGTTCAGCTTGTTGATATATCCACAGATCGTAAACTCACCATACTTTGTTGGAAGCTTTGCCTTGGCTACGCACTCAACGAATACTTCATGCTCTTTTCTGTACTGCACAAGCTTCTCTATGGTCGATATCTTAAGGCCATGAACCTTTGCAAATTCCACAAGGTCATCCTTTCTCGCCATGGTTCCGTCATCCTTCATGATCTCACAGCACAGTCCGCAAGGCTTAAGTCCTGCAACCTTCATAAGATCAACTGTAGCCTCTGTGTGGCCGTTTCTCTCTATGACTCCGCCTGCAACTGCCTGAAGTGGGAACATATGTCCCGGCCTTCTGAAGTCATCCGGCTTTGCATTCTCATCCACAAATTTTCTGGCTGTGTAGCCTCTCTCCTCGGCTGAGATTCCGGTGGTTGTATCCACATGATCCACTGATACTGAAAATGCTGTGCAGTGGTTATCTGTATTGGTTATACACATCTGTGGGAGATTCAGCTTATCCGCATATGACGCATCCATAGGCATGCATATGAGACCTCTCGCCCACTTTGCCATGAAGTTGACATTCTCCGTTGTAGCAAATTCTGCTGCACAGATTACATCTCCCTCATTCTCTCTGTCCTCGTTGTCGAGCATGACAACCGGCTTTCCCGCCGCAAGATCTGCAGCGATCTCCTCTATCGAGTTGAATTCAAAACTCATCACTCTACCTCCTTAAAATATCTGTCTACATAAATCCATTTTCTGCCAGAAACTTCATATCAAGTCCTGATCTATCTGAAGCATTTCCATTTGAAAGCTTTTCATCTGTATCGTCACCTTTGTATGGCATAAGCAGTTTCTCAACATACTTTCCAACCACGTCATTTTCAAGGTTGACCACCTTGCCCGGCTTGCCATCCAGCAGCGTCGTCTCTCCCGCCGTGTGCGGAATGATCGACACCTTAAAGCATGTATCATCGACATACGCAACCGTAAGGCTTATACCGTCTATGGCTATTGAGCCCTTCTCAATGATGTATCTGAGTATCTTCGGAGAACAATCTATTGTCACCCACACTGCATTGTCCTCCCTTTTGAGCTCTCTGATCGTTCCGGTTCCATCTATATGTCCTGACACTATATGTCCGCCAAATCTTCCTCCGGCCGCCATGGCACGCTCAAGGTTCACCCTGCTGCCACCGGTAAGCTGTCCAAGTCCGCTTCGTCTCAAAGTCTCAGGCATGACATCCGCAGTAAAGATATTCCCCGATATGCCGGTTGCAGTAAGACACACACCGTTTACCGCTATACTGTCTCCAACCTGGCTTCCATGGAGAACCTTGTCTGCCTGCACCGTGATGCTGCAGGAGCTTACACCTTTATCTATCTTTCTTATAGTTCCTATCTCTTCTACTATTCCTGTGAACATGTATGACCTCTTTTCTATAAGTTCTTAAACCTTTTTGTATCTGAGCATCACATCTTCATCAAATCTTCTGACCTCGTCAAGTCCAAACATATGTGCATCCGCAGGCACATCAACACCCGTTCCGGATACCGGACTGTACTTGCCCTCGCCGCCAAATATCTTCGGGGCAATGAATACACATGCCTCATCCACAAGACCTTCAGACACCATGCTGTAGTTGAGCTCGCCGCCGCCCTCAAGCAGTATTCCGTCTATGCCTTTCCCGCCGAGGATCGTCATGAGCTGCCTTAGATCCACCTGTCCATCCACATCTTCGGTCTCTATGATGCTTACACCTTTATCCTTGAGTCTCTCACACTTTGCTGAGTCTGAAGCTCCCGCTGCCGTCGTGGCAACTATGGTCTCTATCTCCCCGGCTGTCTGTACGATCTGTGAATCCTCCGGAATCCTGAGCTTGCTGTCACAAACTATCCTGATCGGATTTCTGACATTATCAGTATCCCTGTCCGTGCTTTTCTCTATTCTGCATGTCAGCATCGGATCATCCGCAAGCACTGTTCCTATGCCCGCCATAATACCCTTATGTCTGTTTCTGAGTTCCATGACATACGCCCTTGATGCCTCACCGGTTATCCACTTGCTGGCCCCTGTGTGGGTAGCGATCCTGCCGTCCATGGTCATGGCATATTTCATGGTCACATACGGCTGTTTATTTACTATATACTTAAAGAAAATGCCGTTTATGGCATCGCACTCGGCTTTGAGGCAGTGTGTGTACACCTCTATCCCGGCATCACGCAGTCTCTTAAAACCTTTTCCTGCCACCATGGCATTCGGATCATCGGAACCACAGTAGACCTTTCTGATCTTGTGCTCTATGATCGCGTCCACACATGGAGGCTGCTTGCCAAAATGGCAGCACGGCTCAAGCGTCACATACATGACTGCGCCCTCGGCATCCGCCTGATCCTTAAGACTGGCAAATGCTGCGCGCTCAGCGTGGAGCTCTCCATATCTCACATGATATCCCTCTCCTATGATCCTGCCATCCTTCACTATGACAGCACCTACAAGCGGATTTGGATTCACTGATCCAGTGCCGCGCCTTGCAAGCTCTATGGCACGTCTCATATATAACGGATCAAATTCATCATCTATATCATATTTTTCCATATGACCACCATCCTACTTAATACCTTTACAGACAGACTATCGGATATTGCTCATTCAAGCCTCCGAAGTATCTGTTCAAAACACAAGAGAAAACCCCGAAGATAACTTCGGGGTTTTCTCTTGTTCAGGTATCCATCACCGAAATCCATCACAACGGACTTCCATCAGATACCCTGTTCTGAATATATAATACTTCTCTCATCCAGACTATACTGTCGGTCCCGGAATCACACCGGATCATGCCTCATGGCTCACGGACTTAAGGTTTCCCTAACACCGTCGGTGGAGAATTGCACTCACCCCCGAAGATCTATCATCATATGCAGTTGTCTCTTAAAAACGACTATATTGTATTCCATATGCCAACGGAATGCAACTGTTTTTTATGATGTATTTTACCGATAATTTTTAAAGCTGTGAATTGAACAGGCTCTTTATCTTGTAGATAATATCATCACTGTCCGCATTTATAGATGCCGCCTCATTTATTCCTGAGAGCTTTGTAAGCTCATCCGTGTCAGCATCTCCGCCGTAACCTATTGTGTATACAGGTATGTTCGACTGTCTGAGCGCACTTGTTATCTCATCCATGGAATATCCCACATTGGCATATCCATCGCTGAGAAGGAACAGCATACACTTTGCATCCGGGTGCTCTGCCTTTGCATCGGTTATCATCTTCATCGCAACCACAACGGCATCATACGAAGCCGTTCCGCCTGAAGCCATCAGATTGTTGACCGATCCCTGGAAATATGATCTCTGGTTCAGGTCAAACTGGGCGATCGGAACCTCCACTGTAACTGAGCTTGAGTAGCTGACAAGCCCAACATAATTGTTGTCATTGATATACTGCGCACCGTTTGTCAGACTGTTCTTGAGCTGGTTCATAGGATCTCCGTCCATGGAACCGCTGCAGTCCGCAACAAACACCGCGATGATGTCCTTGCCGTTATCCTTTGTCTTCTTGTATGTCTTGAGACCCTGTGTGACCTGTGCACCGGAAAATTCTTCCGTCGCAGTATAATCATCGTTGGCATTGAAGCCCTTCTTTGTCGCGATCGTCTGCATATCATCACTCTTGCAGTAATCCACAACGAGCTGTATGGCCTCAAGCTCTGATGCAGACTTTCCCGACTTATTACATATGTATACAGGATTGTCATGTCTCACGCCAAATGCAATGAAATCATACATTGACACGAGATTGCTGTCATTGATATATGCCTGATACTCTGACAGCATAGCATCGAGTGTTCCGTTTGATGCACTATCTCTCATCTGCTGTGTTGTATATGCAACGTATGGTATGTTTGAGTTAAACTTTGTAAAGTTATCTTCTCCGTCCTGAAGCAGCGTGAGCAGGAGGTTAAGTCCTGTGGCACTTGTCTGTGGGTTCGTGTATCCCATGGTGATCTTGTTGTCCTGAACGGCCTTTATGGCATCGGCAGCAGTAGTGTAACCGCTGTCCTTCTTCACAAGGATTCCCGCTGTATTTCCAACCAGTCTGTCCGCGTAAAGCTCAAGGCTGCCGCTGTTCGACATCGCATACTCTCCGAACAGGGTGTTGCTCGGGGTGTACAGATCCGGGAGATATTTGCCGGAAATGATATAGTCAGCGGCTGTACCGGATGGCACTGATCTCACGCTCATCGATACCGACTTGCCGTCCGCTGTCTTCACACCAGAACCGTTGAAGGAATTTGCAACATCTATAAGCCATGAGTCGTTGTCCTTTCCCGCCTTCTCACCTGATGTAAATATCTCTATATCTATGTCTCCATTGCCCTCAACTGCCAGTGGATATTTGTCTATCTCAGGCAGCTCCGCATACAGATCCGGAGTGTCCAGAGTGACCGTACCCTTTACAGGGGTCGCTTCATTTACATCGAGATCTGCATATAACTCATCAAGAGTCATATCCGATCTTGATGATCCTCCATTTCCACCGCCTGCTATGTTGATAACCTTCCTGCCGACTATTCCGATAATGACCGCGATCATCGCAATTATCACCAGCACTCCGACTACCACTAATCCTTTTGTCCTCTTATCCATTTCTTCCTCCTTTTACATTCCCTGACTGTGGACATCCTGCCTCATGCCATTCATGCACTCTATGACATCATCCACATATTTCATATCCAGCGAGCTCAGGTTGGTGTCAATATCAACCATCTTCTCCACCAGAATATTGAACTTTCTCACCAGCTCGTCGCCCTGTCTGCACAGATTGTCGAGGTATACCGGCTGGGGTCTAGTGTAATAATCGTATGTCTGTATAAAGCCTATGGCACTGTCCATGTTACTCTGTGCCTGCTGCTTTATATCCTCGTACAGATTGCGAACACCACTGCCCTCCTCCACATTCTCCTGGAAGTATTCCTCCCTGGACATTATGCTCTCATACTGTCTGTTGAGTCTCTCTATCTGTGCATCAAACAAATGTCCCCTGGCACTGTCCTTGAGCTTCTCCGTCGAGCGTCTTCCCTTGAGTATATGTACATTTGCTGTTATGGTGAATGTCAGCCACACTACACTGATCGCAACACCTATAGCTATTCCCACCATACTGTCAGCCAGCACAAACATTACTATTGCCAGTATGAACATTATCAAGCCTATGATATTGACCGCTATCAATCCCATCGTTTTCCTCCTAAAGTCAATATATATCACACCGCATCTGCATGTTCATTGTC
>OKSN01001623.1_pt1 | contig 10917 bp, 8 predicted proteins | sample 1606191 | NCBI WGS metagenome assembly OKSN01 (sample SAMEA3879535, study PRJEB24766) | human gut metagenome | biome: human-associated habitat; feature: feces | place: USA | collected 1985/1987
CAAAAAATGACAAAAAAATTGATATAATATATAAATTTTTAGTTACTTTTCCGGCATTCTATGGTACACTAACATGGTATATCAAAAAATGTGGGAGGAGACTCAAAAATGAGCAAAAAAGAAGGAAAAGGGTTAAAGTCTTTTAACAAGGGATTTCAAGTGCCTGACACCTACATCATTATCTTTTTAGTAGTTGTTGTAGCAGCACTTCTGACATTTCTTGTACCAAAGGGATTTTACGAAACACAGGATATTTCGTACATGATTAATGGTGTTGAGAAAACCCGTACAGTAATCAAAGACGGAAGTTTCCAGTATCTGACAGATGATGCAGGAAACGTAGTAACAGAAGGAGTAGCACTCTTTAGTGGAGATGGTGGAACAGGATTCTTCAACTATATGTATAACGGAATCGTAAGTAGTTCTGCGATCGAGATTATCGCATTCCTTATGGTAGTAGGTGGTGCATTTGGTATCATGATCCGTACAGGAGCGATTGAATCCGGATTGATTGGATTGATCCGTAAAGCAAAGGGAGCCGAAAAACTGCTGATTCCAGTACTTTTCGTACTGTTTTCTCTTGGTGGAGCAGTTTTTGGAATGGGAGAAGAAGCACTTCCATTTACTATGATTCTTTGTCCATTATTTGTAGCAGTTGGATATGACTCCGTTATCGCAGTTCTTGTTACTTATGTTGCAACACAGATCGGTTTCGGTTCATCCTGGATGAATCCGTTCTCTGTAGGTATTGCACAGGGTATTGCAGGAATTGACGTATTCTCCGGAGCAGGATTCCGTATGGTAATGTGGGTCGTATTTACAGCACTCGGCTGTGGAATGACTATGTTCTATGCATCAAAGATCAAAAAGACTCCGACAATCTCAATTGCATATAAGACTGACGCATATTTCCGTGAACAGAACGAAAAAACAGGTATTGACGAAGGACATTCCTTTGGCCTTGGACACATTTTAGTTCTTCTGACACTGGCTGCTACAGTAGTATGGGTAATTTGGGGAGTTATGACTCAGGGATACTATATGCCAGAGATTGCAACACAGTTCTTTATTATGGGAATTGTTTCCGGTGTGATCGGAGTTATCTTTAAGCTGAACGATATGAGATTGAATGATATTGCAACTTCTTTCAAAGACGGGGCAAAAGATCTGATCGGTGCAGCACTTGTTGTTGCTATGGCTCAGGGTATCATGCAGGTTCTTGGCGGATCTGATCCGACTACACCTACAGTTATCAACACAATTATGTATAATATTTCAAATGCACTGTCAGGAGTATCCGGAGCAGTTGCAGCAGTACTTATGTATCTGTTCCAGTCCGTATTCAACTTCTTCGTTGTATCCGGAACAGGACAGGCTGCGATCACAATGCCGATCATGGCTCCACTGTCAGACCTGTTAGGTGTATCACGTCAGACAGCTGTAGTTGCATTCCAGCTTGGTGATGCATTTACAAACCTGATTGTTCCTACATCAGGATGTCTGATCGGATCTCTTGCAATTGCTAAGATCGAGTGGTCTAACTGGATCAAGTTCATGTGGAAATTCCTCGGCGTATTGATGATTGGTGCAATTATTACAGTTCTGATTGCTGTCGGAATTGGATTCTAAAACAGGCATTTGATGATTGAAAGTGATTTAAGATGAAATTAATTCAGAATATTGATGTTTATGCCCCACAGCATCTGGGGAAAAAAGATGTGTTGACGATCAATGACAAGATTGTGAACATTGCAGAAGCAGGTTCTATATCTGCAGATGGTATTCTTTCTGACGCAGAAGTGATTGACGGAAATGATTTAATTCTTACTCCGGGATTCATTGATAGTCATGTTCATGTACTCGGAGGCGGTGGCGAAGGTGGATTCGCCAACCGTACTCCGGAAGCAACTATAGAAGGACTTACGAAGTTTGGAGTAACAACAGTTGTTGGCTGCCTTGGAACAGATGGAATCGGTCGTGATATGTGTGCACTGGTTGCAAAAACAAAAGGCTTGAATGAGCAGGGAATGTCTGCATACTGCTATACAGGCAGTTACCAGATTCCGGTCCGCACATTGACGGACAGTATTGTAAAAGACATTATGATGATTCAGGAAATTGTTGGAACAGGAGAAATCGCGATTTCAGATCATCGTTCTTCACAGCCAACTTTTGAGGAATTTGCACGTGTCGTTGCTGATACAAGACTTGGTGGCGTTCTTTCCGGGAAAGCTGGTATTGTAAATGTTCATCTTGGCGACAGTCCGAGATGCTTAGATCTTATTGAACGAGTGGTAGATGAGACAGAAATACCGGCTTCTCAAATACTTCCAACACATATCAATCGAAATGAGATGCTTTTCTGTAAGTCGATTGAGTACGCTTTAAAGGGCGGAGCAGTAGATTTTACGGGAAATGAAGATATTGATTATTGGGAGACAATTTGTGATGAGGTACGTGTATGTAATGGTATCAAACGTATGCTTGACGCAGGAGTGAAGCCGGATCGCATGACAATTTCTTCTGATGGACAGGGAAGCCTTCCGATGTACAGCAGTGACGGTGAATTCCTTGGAATGGGCGTTGGACAGTCCAGCTGTCTTCTCAAAGAAGTAAAAGAATGTGTATTTAAGGCAGAGATTCCTTTAGAAATAGCTATTTCTACGATCACATCTAACCCGGCAGAGATTCTTCGTCTCAAAGGAAAAGGTAAGATTGAAGAGGGCTATGATGCAGATCTTTGTATCTTGGATCAGGAACTTCATCTTGTTGAAGTAATTGCAAAAGGCAATACACTTTATAAAAAATAAAGGTAACTTGATGTCAGAAGCATCGGTCATTCAGTTGGCTGGTGCTTTTTTCAACATTAAATTTATTTTTCAGAGCACTTTATGATATAATGGACTCGTAGTCTTTTACAGACATAAGAACGGATATAAGGAGAATGTACTATTGATCAATCAGACAGCAAAGAAAATTTTGAAAGCATTATCTTTTGATGGAGTAGAAGTGGAAGCATTTCGTCATATGGCGGATTTAAAACGACTGGATCCAATGAAGATTTTTTATAAGAAAGTAGACGAGAAAATATATAACGGAAGTCATGCAGTTCCGATTCGAATATTTTTTCCAAGCGAGAAAAGCTTTCGAGAAAGTGAAGAAAAGAAGCACGATATTCAGGATAAAAAATTGCTTTTGTTCATACATGGCGGTGGATGGGTTACAGAAAGTATTGATAATTATGAAAGAATTTGCGCTCGGCTTGCGAATGCAACCGGACAATATGTAGTTGCAGTTGAATACAGACTGGCACCGGAAGATAAATTCCCGGCAGGTCTGGAAGATTGTTATGCTGTTGCAAAAGCGGTATATTTTGGAGATTTTATGTTAAATATAAGACCAGAAAACATTACTTTGATCGGAGACAGTGCCGGGGGAAATCTCTGCGCAGCACTATCTTTGATGGCAAGAGACCGCGGAGAATTCATGCCAAACAGACAGATTCTGATCTATCCGGCTACCTATAATGATTATACAGAGAATTCACCATTTGTATCTGTTAAGGAAAATGGATCCGATTATCTTTTGACTGCCGGAAAAATGCAGGATTATATTGATCTTTATGCGAGAAATGAGGAGGATAAGAAGAATCCTTATTTTGCACCATATATTGCAGAAGATTTAACGAATCAGCCGGATACATTGATTCTTACATGTGAATTTGATCCACTTCGAGATGAAGGGGAAGCGTATGGGGAACGCTTGAAAGAGGCTGGAAATCATGTGGAGATCCATCGTATCAAAGATGCACTTCACGGATATTTTGCATTAGGGATCAAGCAGCTTCATGTACAGGAAAGTTTCACCTATATTAATGAATTTTTGAAAGGGGAAACACAGTGAGTAAGAAAAATGCACGCTGGAGAAAATTAGACAATGCAGCGAAATTATATTCTGCTGCCAGTAATAAAAAAGATACGCGAGTATTCCGTTTTTACTGTGAATTGAAGGAAGAAGTAGATTCTGACGTTTTGCAGGAAGCTTTGAATCAGACGATAGAAACATTTCCTACATTTTTAATGGTGCTTCGCAAAGGATTCTTCTGGCATTATCTTGAGCCATGTAATTTGCGGCCGATTGTAAAAGAAGAGTACAAAGAACCTTGCAGCAGACTCTATATAAGAGATAAGAAGACACTACTTTTTGAAGTGACCTATTATAAAAAACGTATTAACTTTGAAGTGTTCCATGTATTGACGGATGGTACAGGCGCAACCGAATTCTTAAAAGAGCTGGTAAAGAATTATTTATACTTTGCACATAAAGAAGAAGGATTAGAACAGGTTGCACTGCTGCCGGAAGATATGACGGTACAGGATCAGGAAGATGACAGTTTCTTAAAATATTATTCAAAAGATCAAAAACGACCGAAAAAAAGAAAACTGAATGCTTTTCAGATACGAAGGAAAAAGAAAGATGGAAATCATCTGCATGTCCACGAATCTGTTGTTTCAGTTCAAGCAGTATTAAAGCGAAGCAGAGAACTCGGAGTATCTATGACTATCTTTCTGACAGCATTATTTATGATGGCAATAAACGAAGAAATGTCTAAGATGCAGAAGAAAAAGCCGGTCGTGTTAATGGTTCCAGTTAACCTAAGAAAGTTTTTCCCATCTACATCGATGCTGAATTTCTTTAATTGGATCGAACCGGGATATAATTTTACAACACAGGATCAAAGCTTTGAAGCAGTTCTGAAATATACGAAAGAATTTTTTGAGACAGAATTAACGAAAGAAAAAATGTCAGCACATATCAGCGAGTTACTAGCACTGGAATTGCATCCGATTTTGAGACTTGCGCCATTGGAACTTAAAAACCTTTGTATTCAGGCAGGCGCAAAATATTCGGAGAAGAATACAACAGCAATCTTTTCTAATATGAGCGCAGTTAAAATGCCGGAGAGTTATGTGCCTTATATTGAGCGATTTGGCGTATATACAAATACCCCGAAGCTTGAATTATGTTTGTGTTCCTTCCAGGATAAATTATCATTTGCATTTACATCCAGATACGACACAGTGAACATTGAACGTAATTTTTATCGCTTGTTAAAAGAACAGGGAATTGCATCTGAAAAAGTAAAACCTGAATTTCCAAAGACAGGTAAGCCAAGCGAACAGGAAATGAAAGTCTATAAGATCTATAGCTTTCTGTGTATTGCGATTGTTGCGGCAATGCTTGTTACGGATTTGAATTTCCACCCAAGAATTCGATGGACTTTATTTACAGCAGGAGGCGTTGTGACGATGTGGATTGCCTCGTCAATCGGATTTTTCAAACGTTATAACCTGCTGAAAAATGCGATGTGGCAGCTTATTATCGGTACAATCATCTGTTTTATATGGGATGCACTGACTGGATGGCACAGCTGGTCTGTAGATCTTGTGTTGCCGATCATGAGTGTATCTACACTTGCAGCAATGTTTGTAACCGCTAAAGTGCAGAAAAGTCCGGTACGAGAGTATCTTATTTATGAAATTATGGCCGCTGGATATGGATTAATCCTTCCGGTAATCTTGCTTTTATGCGGGGTGGTGAAAAATCCAACAGTGAGTATGTTTGGAGCATTGACGTGTTTCTTATTCCTTGTAGCAGTGATTTTGTTCAAGGGAAGAGAATTTAAAGAAGAGATGCAGAAAAATCTGCATGTATAAAATAAGCAGAAGAGTGCAAAAGTTAAAAGAGAAATAAATTGCTAAAGTAAAAAGCACAAGATGGACATCAATTATCCCTTGTGCTTTTTACATCTAGAACCTATAAATCGGATTCACCATTATACTGAAAATGTAGAATATATCTTTACAAGTTCAATCATCATATCAACTACTTTATCCATACTCTGAACAGAAATGTGTTCATAAGGGCCATGATATCCATGACCTCCTGTACCAATATCCGGGCATGGAAGACCACGAAAACTCAGCTGGCATCCGTCAGTACCGCCTCGGATCGGTGAGACAATTGGAGTGAGTCCGGTTCTTTCACAGGCAAGCTTTGCATTATCGATCAGGTGCATATGTTCTTCAATAATATTTTTCATATTAAAATACTGATCTTTTATATGCAGTTCAACTGTACCGTCTCCCCATTTTTGGTTTAACTCATTTGCAATATCAATAAGTTTATCTTTTCTGTATTGAAATTTTTCTGTATCATGGTCGCGGACAATGTAATTTAACGTGGCGTGTCCACAATCACCATTCATATTAATGAGATGATAGAAACCTTCATATCCTTCTGTGTCACGAGGTGTCTCGTGTAAAGGAAGCAAGCTGTTAATTTCCATAGCAAGAAGGCAGGCATTGATCATTGTATCTTTGGCAGAACCAGGATGCACACTTACCCCATGAATATCAAAAGAAGCACTGCATGCATTAAAGTTTTCATACTCCAGTTCTCCCTCTGTAGAACCGTCCAATGTATAGGCAAAATCTGCACCAAATAACTCCATGTCAAAATGAGAAGCACCGGTACCAATCTCTTCATCAGGAGTAAAGGCGATACAAATCGGACCATGAGGAATGGATTCCGCCTGCAGATGTTCAACCATAGTCAGGATTTCTGCAATTCCGGCTTTGTCATCAGCTCCTAAGATCGTATTTCCATCTGTGGTAATAAGTGTATGTCCCTTTAATGATTCCAAATGTGGAAACATTTTAGGACTTAAGGTCAATCCACTATTGCCAAGAGCAAGCTCTTTACCGTTATAATTTTCTGTGATAATCGGACGAATTGGCTGCTCACAGTAATCGGCTACAGTGTCCATATGGGCGATAAAGCCAATAGCAGGTGCACTCTCATATCCTTTTGTTGCGGGAAGTTCCCCGTAAAGGAAACAATTATCAGTCAGCTGAATATTTGAAACTCCAAGCGCTTCCATCTCTTTCTTTAAAGGATTGGCCAGGTCAAACTGGCATGCGGAAGAAGGTGTTGAAGTGCTGGCTTCATCAGAAGGGGTTTTGATAACTGCATACTTTAGTAAACGTTCATAGGCTTTCATATAAAATCTCCTTAAAATGTAATTTGTTGGGTATATCGTATCATATTTGGAAGGAAGTGTATATTTGAAATCTGAAAAAGTACGTTTTTATTCATATAGGAAGAATGGTATTCTTAACAGTGATGTGGTATACTGGACAATAGATTGACGTTGTTTTTTCACAAGTAGATGGAGAAAACAAATATGATAATGGGAGAGTAAAAATGATTATCAGAAAAGCAGAAGAAAAAGATATTCCAAGAATTTTAGAGCTATTAAAACAGGTGTTACAAATTCATGCAGATATAAGACCTGATATTTTTATTCCGGATACGACCAAATATACTACAGACGAATTGACAGAGCTTCTGAAAAATAAAGAAAAACCGGTATATGTTGCAGTAAATGAGGATGATGTTTGTATAGGGTATGCATTTTGTCAATTGCAGGAGCAGCCTTTTTCAAATAATATGGTGCCATTTAAGTCTCTTTTTATTGATGATCTATGTGTCGATCAAGAGGCTCGAGGCCAGCATATTGGCGAAAGTCTGTTTGAATATGTAAAAAGTGAAGCGAAACAGCTGGGATGCTATGAAGTAACATTAAATGTATGGGCAGGAAATATTTCCGCAGAGAAATTTTATGAAAAAATGGGAATGCGAACAAAAGAAAGACAAATGGAGTACATATTATAAGATAGTTTTCACTTCGGGGATTACAATCAATAAAGCCGGTGGAGGATTTTGAATCCAGTACCGGCTTTGTTGAATTGATAGATAACTCGAAAGCTTATGCAACTGTAAAGGTGCTGAACCGTTAAAACTTTATTTGCTATGGTTCATCAGTGCTTTAATGTCTTCTTCCGGTGTGGTAATAGGTGCAATGCCATAATTCTCCACTAGAAAATTCAGAATATTAGGAGACAAAAACGCCGGAAGAGAAGGACCAAGACGAATGTTTTTGATACCTAAATGCAGAAGTGTCAACAGGATGCAGACGGCCTTCTGTTCATACCAGGATAGAACAAAGGAGAGTGGAAGTTCATTTACGGAACATCCAAATGCATCTGCAAGTGCCACAGCAACCTGAATCGCACCATAAGCATCATTGCACTGCCCCATATCCATCAGCCGTGGCAGACCACCGATTTCTCCCAGCTCAAGATCATTAAAACGAAATTTTCCACATGCCAGGGTGAGGACAATACTGTCAGAAGGTGTCTGTTTTACGAATTCTGTGTAATAGTTTCGGCCCGGTTTGGCACCATCACAGCCGGCAACCAGGAAGAAATGGCGGATTGCTCCTGATTTTACAGCTTCTACTACAGTACCTGCATGAGACAGAATAGCCGCATGACCAAAACCGGTTGTCACTTTTTTACCGCCATTGATGCCTGTGAGTATTTGATCTTCCTTGTAACCACCCAGTTCCAGTGCCTTTTCAATAACCGGCGTAAAATCTTTCTTTTCATCGATATGAACAGCACCTGGGAAAGCAACCATTTCTGTTGTAAATACTCTGTCAGCATAGCTGCTTTTTGGCGGCATCAGACAGTTGGTAGTGTAGAGAATCGGAGCTGGAAGATGATCGAACTCTTTCTGCTGATTCTGCCATGCGGTTCCAAAATTCCCTTTTAAGTGTGAGAATTTTTTTAAGAGTGGATAGGCATGGGCAGGGAGCATTTCACCATGAGTATAGATGTTGATTCCTTTTCCCTCTGTTTGTTCAAGCAAAAGCTGCAGGTCTCTCAGATCATGTCCGGTCACGACAATAAAAGGCCCCTTTTCTATTGTAAGTGTCACATCGGTTGGTTCTGGTATTCCATAGGTTTCTGTATTTGCCTTGTCAAGAAGTGCCATACACTTCAGATTGATTTCTCCTACTTTGAGCACTGTGGGAAGCAGAGTTTCCACACTCTCTCCATAACCAATCATAAACAATGCTTCGCAGAAGAATCGATTCACCTCGGCATCTTCATAATTCAGAACATTTGCATGATAGGCATAGGCTGCCATCCCACGAATCCCGAAAAGAATAAGAGACTTCAGAGAACGGATATCTTCGTTGGCATCCCACAGTTGTTGCATATCGTATTCATCTGTTTTACCGCATGGTGACTGACATTTGCTGCAGTCAGGAACCAGTCTTTCTTTTTCAGCTCTGACTTTTTGTATCATGTTTTCAATTGATGCATCGTCAAAATTCACATTTGTAACTGTAGTAAACAATCCTTCAATTATGATTTGCCCGGTTCTTTTAGAAATAGCAGTTGAACCGTCAACAGCTCTTGCAAGGCTGATCAACGCACCTGTCAGTTCATCCTGTAATCTGGCTGTATCTGCTTTTTTCCCACAGGCGCCGGCATTTCCTGTGCAGCCGGTACATCCGACTGTCTGTTCACACTGAAAACAAAACATTTTCTTATCCATTATTGCATTCTCCTTCTTTTTTTATTCTATAGTTTTCCCATCAATACCTATCGTTATAACCTGCCATGGTAAGAATTTTCCACTATTTTGAAGCGCTTTTTTTGCTGCCATCTCCAGACCACCACAGCAAGGAACTTCCATCCTTACGATCGTTACGCTTTGGATGTTGTTATTTTGAATGATTGCAGTTAATTTCTCACTATAATCCACCTGATCTAATTTAGGACAGCCGATTAATGTTACCTTATTCTGAATAAAATCCTTATGAAAACTTGCATAAGCGTAAGCAGTGCAATCGGCTGCGATTAAAAGCTTTGCACCGTCAAAATATGGTGCACTGACTGGTGCAAGTTTAATCTGGACTGGCCAGTTCTGAAGTTTTGATACAGAATCTACGGTTGAAGATGATTTTACAGACTCAGGTGTTTCTGTCCGCCGAATCTGCATGATTTTAGAACCAGGACAACCGGTGTGCGTAGACATTGCCTGATTTTGAGCAATTTTCTTATTCTGAGCTTCTTTTACGGCTTCTTCATCATATGCAGGAGCTTCCCTTTCTTCAAAAGAAATGGCACCTGTAGGACATTCCGGGAGACAATCACCAAGTCCGTCACAGAAATGTTCTCTCACCAATTCTGCTTTTCCGTTAATGATGTCAATGGCACCTTCATGACAGGCATTCGCACAGACACCGCATCCATTACATTTTTCTTTATCGATTCGAATAATCTTTCTTATCATTTTTACCCTCCATTTATAACATTTCACTTTTGTTTCTGCTAGAATCATAGTATAATAAATACAACTTGTATGTTTGATTTCCAACAGGAGGAACGATTTTGAAAAAATATTTGCCTATTCTAAGAAACAGTCCATTCTTCAAAGGCCTTACTGATAACGAGATATTATCCATATTGCATTGTGTAAATGCAACAATAATTTCCAAAGAACGAAATTCTTATATTTTCAGAGCGGGAGATTCTACCGAGGTAATGGGACTTGTGCTGTCAGGCTGTGTTCTTGTGATTCAGGAAGATCTCTGGGGACATCGGAATATTCTGTCAAAATGCCATACCGGTGATTTCTTTGGTGAGCCATATGCAGCAAGCCCGGGAGCTGTTTTAAATATCAGTGTGATAGCAGATGAGGATTGTGAAATTATTTCCCTGAATGTCCAGAGACTCCTTGTTTCCTGCCCGACGGCATGCGAGCATCATCAGAAACTGATCCGTAACCTTGTCAGTGTCCTGGCGAATAAGATACTGATCCTGAACGATAAGATCACCCATGTCGGGAAACGAACAACCAGAGATAAACTATTGTCGTATCTGTCAGCAGAATCTATCAGACATTCGTCGTTATCTTTTGATATTCCTTTTGACCGGCAGCAGCTGGCAGATTATCTTTGTATTGATCGTGCAGCAATGTCTACAGAGATATCAAAGT
>OKSN01001625.1_pt1 | contig 10907 bp, 10 predicted proteins | sample 1606191 | NCBI WGS metagenome assembly OKSN01 (sample SAMEA3879535, study PRJEB24766) | human gut metagenome | biome: human-associated habitat; feature: feces | place: USA | collected 1985/1987
AGCACCGGTCTCCAAAACCGGGTGTCGGGAGTTCGAGCCTCTCCTCCCGTGCAAAGAGATAAAACCGCAAATAGTTGATGAGACTGTTTGCGGTTTTATCTCTTATATTAAAGTACATCATCAGTGTCCCATTAAAATTGGGACGTTTTAAAAATTAAATAAATCTGTTCCAATAGATAGACCTTAATCAATCAGAGCTGTCCGAAGTACTTATTATAACAGACAGTTCTTTCTTATTCTTCTCTGATTTCGTAAATTATCTCAATAAATAATTGTTTTTTTGGAATAGATTTGTACTTTTAGGACTTGAATAAGTGCAAGTTATTCCCTTATTTTACTTACGAAATCCAAATAAACACATATATATCTTATGAAATATCTATTCCTAACGATTTTCTTTCTCGCATCATTTGCAGTTATCGCCTGTGGGCAAATTGTATTTCCTTCCCCCAATCAAGTGGAAATGCAAAAAGGCTACCTGACTTTAAGAAAAAAGATTTCCATATACGCTGAAGATACCACAACTTTTTATTTAAGTCTTTTCCGTACAGAAGTACTTCATAACGCTTCTGTCAAATGGACGAAGAAAGCATCTAAAGCCGAAATCCGCTGGATGACCGATTCTTCACTTCCTCCCGAAGGTTATCGGATAAATATCAGTCCGCGACAAATGGTGATAGCCGCCTCTGATAAAAGAGGATTCACTCATGCAGTACAAACCTTGCGGCAATGGGTTACTGGTTCAACAGGAATTCTCACCTTCGCCTGTGCTGATATTTCTGATTCTCCCCGTACGCAATGGCGTTGTTTTCTGCTAGATTCCGGACGTCAATACCAGAAAATATCCACTATCAAGAAATATATTGATATGGTTTCATTACTTAAAATGAATTATTTCCATTGGCATTTGACCGAAGGACTAGGTTGGCGAATCGAAATCAAACAATATCCGCGTCTTGCACAGATAGGAGGCTCGGTAGGAAAAGGAGAAGAACAACAAGGATTTTATACACAGAAAGAGATACAGGAAATTATCGAATATGCCAGCGAACGAAACATAACCGTCGTTCCTGAAATTGACATGCCGGGGCATGCCGAAGCAGCACTTTCCGCTTATCCGGAACTCGGTTGTTTCGGTCAACCTATTGAAGTACCACAGCACGGATTTACTCAAAATATATTTTGTGCAGGAAAAGAAGAAGTCCTGCATTTCCTGAAAAATATATTGGATGAGGTATGCGCTATTTTCCCTTCACCCTATATACATTTGGGAGGAGACGAAGCCCCGAAAGGCAATTGGGACAAATGTCCGGATTGCCAAAAAAGAATTGCAGCAATGAATCTGAAAGATAGCCATGATCTGCAATTATGGTTTTCGGCACAAATGGCGGATTATCTGAAGTCGAAAGGACGAAAGGCCATATTCTGGGGGGATGTAGTTTATCATGACGGATATCCGTTACCGGACAACATAGTAATTCAATGGTGGAACTACCGTGGGCACAAAGAGCTAGCACTTCGGAATGCAATTAAACACCATTATCCAGTCATTTGCAGTTCCAATTATTATACGTATCTGAACTTCCCGGTCACTCCTTGGAGAGGATATACCAATACACGTACCTTCGACCTGAAAGACATATATCAGAACAATCCTTCCGACAAGGCGATCAACCAAAAGGACCCTTTAATTCTTGGCATGACTTGTGCTTTGTGGACTGACGACGGAGTTACAGAACGAATGATAGACCGGCGTCTGTTTCCCCGTATCTTGGCATTGGCAGAACAAATGTGGTATCAGGGAGAGAGACTTGACTTTACCCGGTTCCACGAAAAGAATGGTTCGAACAAATGGGATTCGAATTCGGACCGGCCTTAAAAAGTGAAGTAAAGAAAGGGTATCAATGGGATTAAAAGAAATAGAAACACCCAATGCCATGATTAGTTACTTTGCCGAACAACTCGGTCCACTGATAGAGAAAAGCGAAATAAAACAACCCACCTATTTATATTGGGAATTGATGAGAAAGGCGGGAAGCGGAAATCTATAAAGAAAAGAGTTCGGCAAGATATCGCCAAAGTTATTTCGTTGGTGTATCCTCCCGAACTCTTACTAGCCAATAACAATATCAATGATTACTTAATTATATGTCTGTCACCATTCAAACAGAGAACTTACTTATACTAACAGGATATATTTATTTCTCTTGCTGTATTCCCTTAGCAGCCTCAACCAAACGGACAAATTCTCTCCTGTATCCTTTATCATCATGATCCAATCCCTGTTTAGCCAGACTGATTACTTTGTCATAAGTAGCCTCACCCTTGAAATCAGAATCCCGGAGTAACTGCCCGAACATAGCTACGGCAGACGCAAAACGGAAATCGGAAGATACATTGTTACCTTTATTATCCACAAAAGGAAGTTCTATTTTCCTGCTGACATCTTTATCTGGAGCCTTATAGCGGAGTTTCACTGTCAGAAGTTCGTCAGAACCGGTAGGCTTCACACTCACTTTTTCTTTCTTCTGATATTTCAATTCATCCACCTTTCCTGCATACGTATTCTTTCCTCCTACCGGAATCACTTCATAGAAAGCCGTCACCGTGTGCCCTGCGCCCATATCTCCGGCGTCTTTTGCATCATTATTGAAATCTTCATCTTTCAGCAAACGACTTTCATAACCTACCAGACGATATGCTTGTACTTGTGCCGGATTAAATTCAACCTGTAACTTAACATCTTTCGCCACCGTATGAAGCGTAGCGCCAAACTCACCGACCAGCACACGGTTGGCTTCCTGCAAATTATCTATATAAGCATGGTTACCATTTCCCTTTTCGGCAAGTACCTGAATCTTTTTATCTTTGTAGTTACCCATTCCATACCCCAGTACAGTCAGGAACACTCCACTTTTCCGTTCTCTCTCGATTAGCTGTTCCAGTCCTTCTGCCGAAGAAACACCTACATTGAAGTCACCGTCAGAACAAAGGATAATACGGTTATTACCATTAGAGATAAAATTCTTCTTCGCTATTTTATAAGCCAGCATAATACCTGCGCCACCGGCAGTTGAACCTCCCGCCGTCAGTTCATCTATCGCTTCACGAATCTTCTGCTTGTCACTGCCCGAAGTCGATTCAAGTTTTACACCGGCACTTCCTGAATAGGTAACAATGGCTACTTTATCCTTATCACGCAAGTTATTGACCAACAATTTAAGAGAAGACTTCACCAAATCCAACCGATTGGCTCCCCACATAGAACCGGACACGTCAATCAGAAATACCAGATTGGAGGCAGGCAAGTTATCCGTAGGAATCTCCTTTGCTTTCAGTCCGATACGGACAAGACGGTTAGCAGGATTCCAAGGACAGGCTCCGGCTTCCATTGTAATCTTCACAGGGTCGTTTCCGGTCGGTTTCGGATAGTCATAAGAAAAGTAATTGACCAGTTCTTCCGTACGGACAGCATCTACCGGAGGCAACTCACCTTTATTGACAAACCGACGCATATTACTGTAAGAAGCTGCATCTACATCAATGGAGAAAGTAGAAAGCGCTGCATCCGCCACCTCTTTGAAGCCATTTTCCTGAAAGGAACCATATTCTTCCGTATTCACACACATATCATACGCAGGTGTAGGACATATCGCCATATAAGCGCTTGTTATAGCCTTAGCCTTCCGGGTTCCGTAGCCAACCACCACGCATTCTTCCAACGCAACCTCATCAGCTTTCATCCTGATATCCAGTCTGGCAGATTTGACGACTCTGCTTTCTTGTTTGTATCCGATAAACTGAAACAACAACGTCTCCCCTTTCTTCGCTTGAATAGCATATTGTCCATTTACATTTGTCACCGTACCTTTGGTAGTACCTTTCAGCATTACAGAACAACCGACAATCGGAGTCCCGTCCGCAACATCCGTCACCGTACCCGTCACAGTCAGCGTCTGCGCGTTCACCACACCTAAAGAAACAACTGCCATGAGCAGTACGAGCATCATTGCTCTGAATTGATTTGCTTTCATAACTTTATCGTTTTAAAATGTTACTATTAATTCGCTTTTGATATAGAGATGCAGATTTCACACAGATTCCATAAACCGATTGAAGTTTTTTTTTATTTTTCTTCCGACAGTTGCTATATTTAGTCCCAATCCCTATCTTTGGCAACAAAAACAGTTTTGTTTTTCAAAAGAAACATATCAAAACTATCGGACGAGGAATTACTGACACATTATACAAAGTCCGGTGATACGGAATATTTCGGTGAGCTATACAACCGTTATATCCCGTTACTGTATGGACTTTGCCTGAAATATCTGCAAGATGAAGACCGTGCACAGGAAGCGGTGATGCAATTGTTTGAAGATTTATTGCCGAAAACGGGCAACTACGAGATAAAAGTCTTCAAGCCGTGGCTCTACCGGGTAGCCAAAAATCATTGTCTGCAACTTCTGCGAAAAGAAAACAAAGAAATTCCGTTAGATTATACGATCAACGTTATGGAATCCGACGAATTTCTGCATCTATTAAGTGAAGAGGAAAGTCCGGAGGAACAACTGAAGGCATTGCATCACTGTCTTGAAAAGTTGCCCGAAGAACAACGGACCAGCATTACACGTTTCTTTTTAGAAGAAATGTCGTATGCCGATATCGTCGAACAGACCGGATTTACTCTGAACAATGTGAAAAGCTATATCCAAAACGGAAAGCGAAACTTAAAAAATTGTATCAAGAAACAGGCCCTATGAAACTATTAGACTACATACGAGGACTCCGCAAAGGGAAAGAGGCACATCGACTGGAAAAAGAGTCGATGAAAGACCCTTTTCTGGCCGATGCTATGGACGGATATGGTCAAGTGGAGGGAAATCATGAACAACGAATCGGGCAACTGCGGATGCAGGTCTCGGCTCGTGCCACAAAGAAAAGGAATCTTTCAAAGAAACAGAATTCGTATGCTGTCACTTGGAGCATTGCCGCCTGCCTGGTAATCGGTATCGGTATCAGCTATTATTTCCTGTTCCTTAAAAAGAGGATGACGGATGATGTATTCATCGCTAAAGAAGAGATTCCTTCAGCGGTATTTGAACCTATTAGTCCGAAAGAAGAAATTTCTTCTTTAGCCGAAACTAAGATAAAGCAGGATTCCACTCACGAAGTCACTGCGACGCCAACGGATAAGAAAGATATAGTAGCCAAGAGCAAATCTATTCCAAAAACTCAAAGTGCACCGGTAGCAATAACGCCGGTTATTGAGGAAACCGTCGGGCGGACAGATATACAAGAGGAAAGAATAGTAGCGGATACGGATACTTCACTTTCCGAAGTTCATCAATTGAAGGCAGCCAAAGCAGCCACCCCCAATCTGAACCTGATAAAAGGTAAAGTGACGGATGAAAAAGGAGAACCTATCATCGGAGCCAGTGTAGCATATACCGGTACGAATATTGGTACAGTAACAGACCTCAACGGTGAGTTCATATTGAAAAAAGAAAAAGGCAACAAGCAACTGACAGCACAGTTCATCGGTTACGAACCGGTGGAGATTCCCGTAGATACCAGCCGGACAATGCTGATAGCCATGAATGAAGACCAACAAGCACTTAGTGAAGTAGTGGTAGTGGGGTATGGCAAAAAGAAGAAGTCCAACGTCGCCGGTGCTACAGCAAAAATAGATTTAAAAGCAAAAGAAAAATACAAGACCCCGCAACCGGTGATAGGTAAGCGTAAATACAAGAAATATCTGGAAGAAAATCTGATTCGTCCGAATGACGAGTCATGTAAGGATGTGAAAGGAGAAGTAGTCCTCTCTTTCTTTGTAGATAAAGAAGGAAGGCCACAGAATATCACTGTCGTTCACGGGTTATGCGAATCTGCCGACAAAGAAGCAATCCGTCTTGTCAAAGAAGGTCCGAAGTGGACGTCCGGCGACCTTCCGACAAGAGTTACGGTAGAGTTTTGATTTCTCTTGCATTCATCTGATTTCCCTTATATTAATTCGTAGCTGGCCATTTGTATCGGCATATCCAGGTTATGGAGCACTTTCTCCAGCAGGATACCTTCCCGATTGTCATATTCATAGCCGAAAGTGGCACGGATTCCTTGCAGGATAAACTGTGTGGCACGGTCTAGAGCCATTGGAAGGCTGTCGCCCTGCATCAACGAACCGGTAATCACGCTGGTGAAAGTATCTCCCGTGCCGGGATAATGGGCGGGAAGATACGGACAGGTTACTTTCCAGTAACGATTTCCCTGACGGTTGTACGCATAAACCGAGGTTTTGTGAGGTTCATCGTGCACAGGAACACTTGTGATGATAACGACTTGCGGACCTTTGTCGGACAGGAGACGAAGATATTCTTTCAGTTCTTCGTCTGTATTGTCCGCTTTATAAGGTTTATCCAGCAAATAGAACAGCTCGGTCATATTGGGTGTAACCACATCCGCCTTCTTTATCAAGTGACGCATTTCCTTCACCATTTCCATATCAAAATTGGTATATAGTCTGCCGTTATCTCCCAGTACAGGGTCGGCTACGATCAGGCTGTCCTCATGGCGGAAGTCATTGATAAAATCGGAAACAATCTGAATCTGTTTCGGAGAACCCAGATAACCGGTGTAAATAGCGTCGAACTGCACATTCAGCTTTTTCCATTGGGCGATAATCTTGGGCATTTCATCCGTCAGGTCCAGAAAGGAGAAGTCGGGATATTGCGTATGATTGGACAATACCGCCGTCAGCAAGGGGCAAACTTGAAAACCCATAGACGACAGAATGGGGATAACGACTGTGAGAGAAACACGCCCCATACCGGAAAGGTCATGAACGGCAGCTATTTTCTTTACTTTATTTGCATACATATTTGTTACAATTAGACAATTATTATTATCGATGCGAAAGAAGAGCGGAATCCTTGTTTTCACTCTCTCCAAACAGAGTCTCTATTTAGGGAAAACGAAGGCTCTGTTTCAGTGAAATGAAGGCTCTGTTTACACTAAATAGAGGCTCTGTTTTTTTTAATGGAAGTTCTGTTTGTCCTTGTCCTAACAAAATTACGCTTCCATGGTTCAATCTGGTTTAAAGTTCTGATTCCTCTCCTTTCGGAAAAGAGGGAGGGCTGAAGGCAGGCAGTTACACAATGTTGATAATAAGCGGTTCATGTATTCACCTACCACCTCCCCCTACGGGTACTCCTCCTTCCTGAAGGAGGAGAATTGTAGATACTATCGACTTAAGGCGGACTCATTGTTTTTAAATCAAATAGATTCTGGAACAAATAAACCGGAACTATGTCAAAATCACCAATACTTCCCGTGCCCCGTGTGCTCCCATAACCAACGCCTGTTCGATGTCCGCCGTCTTTGACGGACCGGAGATGAACGTACCGAATTTATAATCCTGCCCGTCCAGTTCACGATAAGCATCATACATTGTATTTACTATTTTATTACGGTCAATCAGAATCACCAACCGTTCGGAGATAAAATAGAGCGCTTTATATTTCACTTCCTGCGGAATCCAGATAGCACCGTTCTCCGCTACACCTATCTCTCCTTTAATCACTGCCACATCTGTTCCGTCCAACTCTTTCGGATCGTCCAGATTATCCGTTGCACAAGAAATATCCGGCAAGACGGAGGCAATACGCATCGCATCCGGATAGTTCCTGCGGATCACTGCATTTACATCTTCTCCTTCTCCCAACACGACAGCCGTACCGCCCACCGCACGGCTAACGGCACAGAACTGTTCTATCTTATCGGGATAAGCCAACCGTTTCATAGCTGCAATGTCCGGCTTCTCGTAACGAGTTCCGGTATTCTGACGAATACGGGCTAATATTTCTTCCTTACTGCTCATTTTGTTTCCTCCTTTCCCTGTACTTTATTTTTCTTCCACATTTCGTTGAATGACTCTTTTGCAAATTCGGGCAGTTCACGTCCCTTTCCCCAATCATCGAGATCATTGTACTTCATAAAGCGGGGCAGACCGTTTATCACCGGAGCCGCCCACAAAGCCGCATTAAACAGTGCGGGACGTTCCATTAAGAACTTCATGCCACCGGACATGATTTTCTTTCCGGTGTTCGCCTTTCCCAGTCCGTCCAAATCCTGACGCCATTTATAAATCTGTTCCGCCAAATCTACTTTCACGGGACAGACATCGGAGCAGGATATGCACAAAGAACAGGCGGAAAGATTATCGTAATACTTCTCCGGGTCATGTGCCATACCGAGATTGATTCCGATAGGCCCGGGAATAAAGTAGGTGTAAGAGTATCCCCCACTCCGGCGATATACCGGACAGGTATTCATGCATGCACCGCAACGGATGCAGTTCAATGTCTTGATGTGGTCCGGCTTGGAAAGTATGGTACTGCGGCCGTTATCCACGATGATAATATGGTATTCACCGCCTTCGCGGGGACGGCGGTAATGAGAAGTATAGGTGGTCACCGGCTGTCCGGTAGCCGAACGGGCAAGCAGTCGGGTAAATACCCCCAAAGCGTCCAAATCCGGCACAATCTTTTCCATACCGAAGGCGGCGATATTCAGTTTCGGGAAAGAAGTCCCCATATCGGCATTTCCTTCATTGGTACAGACCACGATATCACCGGTAGAGGCCACGGCAAAGTTCGCGCCCGTCATGGCTGCTTCCGCATTCAGGAAAAGGTGGCGCAGGTTCTTGCGGGCAGCGTGCGTCAGGTAAGTCGGGTCGAAGTTTCCTTTCTCCGTACCCATTTCCTTTTCAAAAAGTTCGCCCACTTGCTCGCGTTTGATGTGAATGGCGGGCAGGACGATGTGGCTCGGTTCAAGATGCATCAGTTGAAGGATACGTTCGCCCAGATCGGATTCCACGACATCAATGCCGCGCTCCATTAAAAAGGGGTTCAGTCCGCATTCTTCGGCAAGCATAGACTTGCTCTTGATAAAATGACGCACATTATGTTCGTTCAGAATCTCGTAGACAATGGCACAATATTCATCGGCATCTTTCGCCCAATGAACGATTGCTCCGTTGGCGGTGGCATTCTTCTCAAATTCCAGTAAAAGTTCTTCGAGGTGGCTGTTGGAATATAGTTTCAACTCACAAGCCTTGTTGCGCAGTTCCTCCCATTCGGGAACTTCCTTGCTCATCTTGTCCCTTTTGGCTCGGACCATCCAAAGGGTTTCGTTATGCCATGCTGCCATCTTGCTGTCCTGCAAGAACTTTTCGGCAGCCTTTGAATGTTTGGTACTCATGATTGCGACGCTAAGATTTCTACTATATGGATAATTCTAATCGGCAGATGCTCCCGTTTGATCACACCTTGCATGTGCATCAGGCAGGAACTGTCCGCCCCGACAATGTATTCGGCTCCGGTAGCTATATGGTCTTTCACCTTGTCACGTCCCATGCAGACGGATACCGCCTGTTCTTCTACCGCAAACATTCCCCCGAAGCCGCAGCACTCGTCAATATGGCTCGGTTCAAAGACTTCGATACCTTCCACAAGATTTAGCAAATCACGCAACTTATTGTAATAAGGGATATTCAACTCGCTCGGAGCGGAATTAAACAATTCGCGCACGCCGTGACAACTGTTGTGTATGCTGACCTTATGCGGAAAGCGTGCAGGCAGTTTCGACGGTTTTATCACATCGTGAATAAAATCACAGAGGTCATAAATCTTTCCCGCACTTTGGCAAACGTGCCCTTCTTTCTTCAAAATACCGGGATGATTCTCTTTCACAAAAGCCACACAACTGGCCGAGGGACCGACGATATAATCGTATTCCCGGAACAGGTCGTCAAAACGGAGCGCCAACTTAGCCGATTCACCTTCAAAACCGGCATTTGCCATTGGCTGTCCGCAACAGGTCTGATCCAACGGATAATCGACGTCTACTCCCAAACTTTTCAATAGTCTATACGATGCCACCCCTACATTGGGATAAATAGCATTGATATAACAAGGAATAAACAAACCTACTTTCATAATATATTATGTAAAAATTATAAGCATCCTCTGCTACATCCGCCTATGTGTCTAGCGGATATCAATTAGTTTGTGCGTTTGCAGGCTGAGTCTCCATTTGGGATGTCGCATGACGCAATCCACCGTATCAGCAGTATTAATACAAGAACAAGGCTGGAGGAAAAAATGTTCGGCGGGAAGTAGTTCAAAAATACTGATATCTTGTCCTTCGTAGACTACTTTCACTTCATCGATCCGGTTGATCTTCAACTCCACGCCTTGTTTGGGCGAGCAAGTCACCCAGTCGACAGATTCGGGCAAGGGGTTCGTACCGTTGGTTTCTACGGTCACGTATTTACCGGCTTCATGCAAGCGGTCGATCAAGGTGTCGTCTATCCAAAGGGAAGGTTCGCCTCCCGTAAGGACAACGGTTACGGCAGGATATTTCTTAACTTCGGCGATGATTTCATCATCGGTCATCATTGTTCCTTCTTCATGCTGTGTGTCGCAAAAGCTACATTTCAGGTTACATCCGGAGAAACGGATGAAAATAGCAGGAGTCCCGGTATAATATCCCTCCCCCTGCAAACTGTAAAAGATTTCATTAATCTTTCTCATACATTGAAAATCAATTATTTATGTTTAAAAAGTTCCGTTATTGTTCCGTTTGATTTTAAATCCATAAATCTAAACGTATAATTAGCAAAGATTAACCGTCTAAAAAATTCTTTATTCGCAAATATTGACATTTACAATAAAAGAGAACATAGACTTAAAAATAAAGTGGAAGGTCTTCTCAGAAGTTCCACTTTGACGTTAAATCCGAATTTAATTGCTATTAAATTCGGATCAAAGATATAATAAAAATACTCTAATTACAATACTAATATTCAATTAGAAGACCGGGCACTTCACAGGAACGGTACAAATGGTTAT
>OKSN01001635.1_pt1 | contig 10856 bp, 8 predicted proteins | sample 1606191 | NCBI WGS metagenome assembly OKSN01 (sample SAMEA3879535, study PRJEB24766) | human gut metagenome | biome: human-associated habitat; feature: feces | place: USA | collected 1985/1987
GCAAAAAGCTGAATCTGCTGTGATAAAAGCATAACATATATTCGAAAAGCTTGCAAGTATCTTTTCGGGGATGTATAATATTATTTGAGAAAATAAGGAAGAATCACCCGCGCGGCTCTGCTTTTCGGAATCTGCAACCCTTGCGGGAAATGAAACACAGTGCACGGTGCGGCGGCACGGCCGAAAACGACGGTGAGCTTCCTGCTGAAAAGGAGAAAATAAATGAGCAATACAAAGGTTCGTTACCCCGCGGTGGAGCAGTTTATCGATAACAATAAGGATGCGCTTGTTCGCTCCGTTCAGGAAATCGTCCGTTTTCCGAGTGTTGAAGCCCCTGCGGCAGGTCCCGGAGCACCCTTCGGAGAGGCGGTTCGCGGCGCGCTTGAAAATGCATTGAATCTCGGTAAATCATTCGGCTTTGAAACCACGAATCTTGACGGCTACGCGGGCTGCATAGACTACGGCTGCGGAGAAGAGATGCTCGGCGTTGTTGCGCATGTTGACGTTGTTCCCGAGGGCGAAGGCTGGATTCATCCGCCTTATGCTGCGGAAATTGCGGACGGCAGGATTTACGGCCGAGGCACAATGGACGACAAAGGTCCCGCCGTGTGTGCGATTTATGCACTTGCCGCAATCAAGGCAGCCGGCATTCCCATGCGCCGCCGTGTCCGAATCATTCTCGGCACGAATGAAGAAACGGGCTGGGGCTGCATGGATCACTATCGCAAGGTTGCGGAGATTCCGACGCTGACTTTCTCACCCGATGCGGATTATCCCGTTGTTAATTCCGAAAAAGGCATTTATCATGCCACGATGCGCTGCAATGCAAAAACAAATATCCGCATTAACGGCGGCACGCGCGCAAACGTTGTCTGCGGCAAGGTGAAGGCGTTTGTTCCGGTTGAAATTACGGAGGTTGAAAAGCACGTCAGCGGCATTCTTGCAAAGGGCTTCGGCGTTGAGCTTGAAGCACTTGCAAACGGCACGGAAATCACCGTTATCGGCCTTGATGCACACGGTTCAATGCCCGAACTCGGCAAAAATGCAATGCAGGCAGCTTTTGCAATGCTTGCGGAACTCCCGCTCACGGGCGAGGACAAACGCGTTATCGACATTCTTCACAACAGGTTCGGATTTGACATGCACGGCGAAAGCATCGGTCTGGATGTTTCCGACGCAAGCGGCAGGCTGAGCATGAATCCGGGCGTTATCGCTTGGGACGATGACGGATTCGAAATTTCAATCGATTTCCGCTACCCCATCTCCCTTGACGTGAACGAAGTCCGTTCAAAACTCAAGGCGGCACTTGCGGAGTTCAACCCCGTCTGCACTCATGAAAAGCAGCAGGACGGCCATTATATCCCTGCCGACAGTGAGCTTGTGAGCAAACTTTTGAAGGTCTATGCCCCTTTCGATCGGCGGCGGAACTTATGCGCGCGCATTCCCCAATGCGGTTGCGTTCGGCAGCGAACAGCCCGGAATTTCGGGCCCCGTGCATATGCCCAATGAGTTCATCGGCATTGACGAGCTGATGTTCAACGCTCATATGATAGCGGATGCAATAATCGCGCTTGCCTGCGAGGAATAAAACAGTCGGTGCTTTCGGCGTTGTCGGAATAAATCGTAAACAAACCCGCAAATTCAAACAGCACACGCGGTGTTCGATATAAATGCGGACACCGCGCCCCATTAAAAAACAGAAGAAAATAAGGAGAAAAAAATGAATTCAGAATGGTCATTGGATGAACTCTATAAAGGCTTTGACGACCCGAAGTTCGCTGCGGATCTTGCAAAATACGACGAAATGATTGCAAAAACAAACGAGTTTGCAGCCAAAATTTCCGACATGCAGCCGCTCGACGCTCTGAAAACCTATATTGCCGGCAGCGAAAGCTCAATGCAGCTTTTAACGGACATGTATTCATATGCCATGCTGCGTTCCTCCGTGAACACAAAGGACACCGAGGCGGCAAGCATCAGCGGCAGGCTCATGGCAAAGATGAGTGCAACAACAAAGGCGGAAACGATAATCAAAAAGTTCATTTCCGAAATTCCGAACCTTGATGAGCTTATCGAGTCCGATCCCGTGCTGAAGGAATACGAATTCCTGCTTAAAAACATCCGTGCGGATCAAAAACATACCATGAGCGATGAATGCGAAGAAGTCGCCGCACTTTACAACATCAGCGGGGCAAGCGCATGGAGCGATCTTCACAGCTACCTGACGTCATCCGTGACTGCGGATTTCCGCGGCGAAAAACTGACCCTTTCTTCCGTGCGCAACCTTGCATATTCCGCTGACCCGGCGGTTCGAAAGGAAGCATACGAGGCGGAACTTGCCTGCTATGAAAAAATTCGGGATTCTGTTGCATTTTCGCTCAACAGCATCAAACTTGAAGTTATCAACAACGCACGTCTGCGCGGGTTTGAGTCGCCTTTGGCACAAACTCTGTATAATTCCCGCATGACGCGCAAAACCCTTGATGCGCTCATGGCGGCAATGGACGAACATTTGGATATTTTCCGCCGCTACCTGAGGCTCAAGGGCGAAGTCCTGGGTCATAAAAACGGGATTCCGTGGTACGATATGTTTGCGCCCATGGGCACAAACACCAAAAAATATACCGTTGAGGAGGCAAAGGCATATCTGCTGAAAATCTTCCGCGGCTTTGATAATGACCTTGCAAATATGGTTGAGCGTGCGTTTGATGAGGCATGGATCGATTTCTATCCCCGCGAGGGAAAGGTCGGCGGTGCATTCTGCGCAAATCTGGACGGACACAACCAGAGCCGCGTGCTGACGAATTTTGACGGCTCGTTCTCCGACATCGTAACGCTGGCACATGAACTCGGTCATGCGTTCCATAATCTCAACATCGCCGGGCACCGTCCGCTGAACAACGATTATTCAATGCCCGTCGCGGAAACGGCATCCACGTTCAACGAGAACGTTATCATGAACGCCGCCATTGAAGCAGCGGAAACCGATGAGGAGAAACTCTTCCTTATCGAAAGCCAGCTCCAGGACGCCGCTCAGATAATGTGCGATATTTACTCACGCTATCTGTTCGAAACTTCCGTTTTCGAAAACCGTGAAAATGATTTCATGCCCGCGGACAGGCTTTGCGAACTGATGCTTGATGCCCAGCGCAGGGCATACGGCAACGGACTTGACCCCGAAACGCTGCATCCGTACATGTGGCTCTGCAAAGGGCATTATTACAGTACCCTCTCGTTCTATAATTTCCCGTATGCTTTCGGCGGACTGTTTGCAAGGGGACTTTATGAAAAGTATATGCAGGAGGGCGCGGCATTTGTTCCCGTTTACCGCAAGCTGCTCTATGCAACCCCGGTATGCACCGTTGAGGATACCGCAAAAGTTGCCGGAATTGACCTTACGGATAAGAAATTCTGGGAAAACAGCATGCTTTCCTACAGGCACAATGTTGACGAATTCGAACGGCTTTCCAAAAAACTGAATAAATAAGCACGGATCATCTATCGGCTTACAGGCTTATTGACGAACGGCAGGATGAATCGCATGATTGCGGAACGTCCTGCCGTTTTTTGTTTTCTGCACGGACAGAATGAATATATTGTGTTGCCGGGATCGCTTCTAAACGAACAGAAGCAGTTTGTCGCCGTCCTTAAAAGGTTCTGCGGAGTCCGGATTCAGTTCGCGTACACGCTGCGACGGAACACCGAAACGTTTTCCGATGTCAAAAGCATCCTCACCCGCACATGCATTGCAAAGAATAATGCCCGTGCTTTTTCCGTCGGCGTCGTTGGAATTATCGGTTTCCGCAACGCCTGCAACGGCTGAAACGGCGGATTCGCTGAAATATTCTGCCGAAACATCGAGATTGTAGGAAACCTGTGCCGTGCGCCCGCTGCCGCCGGATATGCTTGCCGAGGCGTTCAGTCGAAGCTGAGCAAAGTTTGCTTCCGAGGGTGCGGCCATGCGAAGCACGAAGGGAACATCATCGCTGAAACTGTAGATCCTGTTGCTGCTGCTGCGATATATGATACGCGTGAACAGCAGTCCCTCAACGGTCATGGTTGAATCTTCAATTGAAACATTTGTTGCGATCGGGCGCGCCGCCGCGTTCAATGCGGCAAAAATATCGGCCATTCCGTCCGGAACGGACAGATTTTCGCGCAGCGAATGCTGTGCAAACGAGCCGCCGCAGGCATTTGCAACGGTCATTTTTTCGTACATGCAGCTGAAATTCAGTGACGGCGAATAAGCGTCCGTCGGAATGTCAATAACGGAGCGGCGAATGCCGAAAATGCGGAAGTCAATATCCGCATCGAATGCCAGAAGGGAAAACTCCGTGCCGAGTGCGCGCAGGCTGACGTTTTTAAGCTCCGCAACGGTATAAATCTCATCCGCACCGACTGCGGCCGAAAGGCTTTCGCGGAACGCAGCGCATTCAGTGTTATTATGCCGCTGACGGATGTGCCGCCGTTTTCAATGGCCGTGTCGCGCACGGAGATTTGCGCCGAGAATGAAAGCACGCTGTCCGCACCTTCGCTGCTCAACTCTTCCGAAAAACGTATTGTTTCGCTTCCGATTTCAACACGACGCGCTGTTCTGCACTGCATTGATTTGATTTCCATATCGGCCACTCCCGAAACTCCGGATAAAACGCGAACGGGTGCCGCCGATGTAACTATGAAGTCAATATTCACATTTGCGCTGAAAGCTGCCGCACCGTCCGCTGCAAGCCGCATATCCAGCACAGCCACGGCGGGGAGTGCATTTGAAAGCATTCCGGCGGCAAAATCCGCATTCTCCGTGCAGTGGGAAAACGGTATTTCGCCGACAAAGGCAAATGTGTCGCCTGTTTCGTCCGCTGCGGCAATTGTGATGCAGAGCCGACCTTCAAAATTCAGCTTCCCGGTTTCTGTTTTGCAGTTTGAAATTTCAACTTCGGCGGAACAGTCAAGCAATTCCGCTGCGCGGCATCCGCCGGGCGGCGGGATGCTGCCGGCAACTTCAACCTGTTCCGTGCTCCTGTGAATCAGTCGAAGCACGCTGAGATCATTCCATAACAATTCCATGTCGTTCACCTTTCATGTGTTTTGTTGCTGCTTTTATAAAAGAATACTCGCTGTTTTACGCAGATATGACGTGCTTGGGAAAGAAAGTCGAAACGAGAGTGCAGCCTGCTTTGCAAACGGGAGGGGAAAACACTCGTTCGACACAATGCTTATTTTTTATGAATTGGATGCAGCTGCGGAAAGTATTTACATATGTCCGCAAGAAATACTTGTAGGTTATCCATGCAAAAAAACGGGAAGTTATCCACATTATCCACAAGGTTATCCGCTTTTGGGGCTGAACAGGCAGTTTTTTATATGAACAAATTATATTGTGAAACGCACTTGACATTTGTCAAGAGGCGCATATGCTGTAAATTAATTTCAACATATATAAACACGAATAGAACATATATCAAATGGCAGGCAAACCGGAGCAGCAAAAATGCGGCGAACCGCGGTCGGAGGTTAACGCGGTCGCCGCAAGGAGTGGGGGGAACAGGTTAATAAACATCGGAAAAGTCTGCCCTGTCGGGCGCGATGCCCTGCGCCGCTGCTTCAGCGGACTTTGGTTATTTTTGGAGCGGGAGTCATTCGGCGGCAGCGTGGGCAAGCACCGTGTCGCGTCCGTCCTCAATTATCAGCTTGTCCGCAACAAGTGCAACAAATTCTCCGTTGGTGGGCTTATCGTTTTTTCCGTATACGTTAAATCCGAAGAGTTTGTTGATGTTTTCGATCTTGCCGCGTGTCCAGCTTACCTCAATTGCGTGACGTATTGCGCGTTCGACTTTGCTCGGGGTCGTGTTGAACCGCTTTGCAATGCCGGGGTAAAGCTCCTTGGTGATTTTGCTGATAAGCTCGGGTTTATAATAGACCATGCGAATTGCTTCGCGAAGAAAATGGTATCCCTTAATATGAGCGGGAATGCCGACGGAGAGGAAAACGGAGGTGATTTTTTCATCAAGGCTTTTGACTGCGGAAGGCGGTGCAAAACCGATGTCGCGCTCATTGACACAGGTTTCAAGCAAATCGCGCATCCTGCGATACAGGAATTCAGGTTCCACCGGCTTAAGCATGACATAGCCGGCACCTTTGGCGAATGAACGCTGAAGCAGGTTGTCATTCCGCATGTACGAAACAACGATGATTACCGATGGTCGGTGCGCCGACTCAATACGAAGCTGATCCAAAAGATCCAGTCCGTCCAGTTTCGGCATTACCAATTCCGTGATAAGAACGTCAAAATGTTCTTCACGCATCTTTTCAAGAGCGGCCTGCCCGTCCGTCGCTTCTTCAACGCGGATAATTTCTTTGTCCGTTCGGAAGAATTCTGCGGTTGCGTGACGGAACTGAGCGTTCCCGTCCGCGATGATAACCCTGTATTCTGACATTGTCATGTCCTCCTCGGTGTTTTTTGTTATGGTTGAATTATACCGCAGAAAAACGCACATTTCCACCAAAAAGTTTGTATTCTTTTGCGTTAAAAAAGAATATGACTTGTGCAATTTTGTATCCGTTCCGCAAAAGAAATTGAAATTGCGCACTTTTTTTAATTGTTTCAACCGTTTTGAAATCCAAAATGCATAAAAAAACGACCCTGCGCTGCAAAAAAAGCCGAGTATATATGGGGTTTTTGTGTCGATTCAATAAAAAGCAATGCGAAAACCAAAAAGGAAGAACGAAGCGGGAAAGTCGGGACAGTCGAAAAAGCGGATTTGAAATTAATATAAAAATCGTTCGCATTGTTCCAAACGGTGCGGTAAATGAGTTGTGTCGGATTTGGTCAAACAAAAAATTCACAGACTTTGAAATGCTTATGCCTGAAGTGCAGCAAAAATAAACATTCAAACAGCAAAAATATTAAACAATATCAAAATAATTTTACAAATTCTTTACATTTACCCCGTTGACTCGGCGCAAATGCGGTTGTAACATGTTATTTGTCCCATTTTGCGCAAAAGCGCGGGGCAGGATATAACGACGCAAATATTGCCGCCGATGCCGCGGGGAAACGGCACGGCGTGCTGATTCGGAGGAATGTATGACATTTTTTGACGTGCTGTCTTTGGTTGGCGGCATTGCTCTGTTCCTTTACGGAATGGATGTTTTGGGCAAATCCCTTGAAAAAGCAGCGGGAAGCCAGCTCAAAAGCATACTGTCAAAACTTACCAACAGCACAATAAAGGGACTGCTGCTCGGCGTTGCCGTCACGGCAGTCATCCAATCATCCGCGGCAACAACGGTAATGGTTGTCGGCTTTGTAAACTCGGGACTTATGCAGCTTGGGCAGGCTGTCGGCGTTATTATGGGTGCAAACATCGGAACGACCGTCACGGCATGGATTCTCAGCCTTAACGGCATAAGCGGCAGCAGCTTTTTTGTTCAGCTTCTGAATCCGATGAGCTTCACGCCGATTCTTGCCATCATAGGCGTTGCACTTCAAATGTTTTCAAAGCGCGAACGCAGACGCAACATCGGTTCGGTCATGATCGGCTTTGCCGTGCTGATGTTCGGCATGAATATAATGAGCGAAAGCGTTGAACCGCTCAAAAATGTGCCCGAATTCACAAACCTATTCGTAATTTTTGGAAAAAATCCGATTCTTTCGATAATTGTCGGCTGCATTTTGACGGCAATAATTCAAAGCTCTTCCGCCTCGGTAGGCATATTGCAGGCTCTTTCCGCAACCGGTGCGGTCACATTCGGCAGTGCGATACCGATAATCATGGGGCAGCATATCGGCACATGCATAACCGCAATGATTGCCGCGATCGGAACAACCAAAAACGCAAGAAGAGCATCGTTTATTCATCTGTACTTTAACGTAATCGGAACAATTATCTGCACGATTGTTTTCTACACGCTGAACGCAGTCCTGAAGTTCGATTTTATGGATAAAACGATCGACACGTTTCAGATTGCGATTGTGCACACGCTGTTCAGCGTGATTTACACGCTGATGCTGCTGCCGTTCGGAAAACAGCTTGAAAGGCTTGCGGTGCTGTCCATTCCCGATTCAAAGGATGATCCGCAGCCGGTCATGCTTGACGAAAGGCTGCTTGCAACACCCGCAATTGCGGTTGAACAAACGCGTGTACTTGCGGCGGATATGGCGAAGCTTGTGCGGAAAAGCGTTCAGGCTGCAATTGCGCTGCTCGGGAACTACAGCGAAAAAGGCTATAATGAGGTTGCAAAGCTTGAAAAAGAGGCCGATAATTACGAAGATGAAATCGGCACATACCTTGTAAAAGTTTCTATGCAGGAGCTTTCGGATGCGGACAGCCGCGATGTTACAAAAATTCTGCATTCAATAACGGATTTTGAACGCATAAGCGACCATGCGCTGAACATTGCTCAGAGTGCACGCGAAATGGCGGAAAAGAAATTGAATTTTTCGCCCGCGGCGCAGGCGGAGCTTAAGGTTATGACGGGTGCAATCGATGAGATCGTCGGCATAGCAATCGGGGGGTTCGTTTCCGATTCCGCGGATGCCGCAAGGCGTGTTGAGCCGCTTGAAGAGGTTGTTGACGAGCTCAACACAAACATTCGCGCCGCGCATATCAAACGGCTTAAGGACGGCGAATGCACCATTGAGTTGGGATTTGTTTTGAATGATATTCTTGCAAATTTCGAGCGAATAAGCGATCACTGTTCGAATATTGCTGTTTGCAAACTGGAGCTTGTTGAGGGCATGATGGATGCACATGCGTATCTGCATAATCTCAAAAACACAAACAACGAAGAGTTTGTGAAAAGCTATAACGAATACAGAGAAAAATATGCTTTGAAAAATACGCCTTGAAGGAAACGGGAAACGAATTCCGGGGATTAGCATTTGACAACACCGCCCGCAGCGAAAACTCTGCGGGCGTGTTTGTGTTTAAGGGGAATCTTGCTTCGGACGCCTTGCAAAAATGTTGTTAAAAGGCTATAATTTAACGTGAAACAGTGTTTCCGCAAAGTCGGACGGAAAGAGGAACGGATGATATATATCGTTGAAGATGATGAGAATATAGGGCAAATGGAATGCTATGCCTTGAAAAACAGCGGTTTCGGTACGGAGCTTTTTGAGGATTCCGAAAGCTTTTTTTCAGCTCTTGCAAGGCGTCTTCCCACGCTTGTGATATTGGATCTCATGCTGCCGGGCGAGGACGGATTGACAATTTTGCGCCGACTGAGGGATTCCGCCGAAACAAGAAAGATTCCGATAATAATTGTGAGTGCAAAGTCAGGCGAAGCGGATGCGGTACGCGGGCTGGACAGCGGAGCCGATGATTACATAACAAAACCTTTCGGGGTTTCGGAATTGATTTCAAGGGTCAAAGCCGTTTTACGCAGAACAGACGGAGCGGCTCCGAATAATTACAGTGTCGGCGGCATTTCGTTGGATGACGGGCGAAGGCTTGTGTGCGCCGAGGGACGGCAATGCGCATTGACCTATACCGAATATGAGCTGCTTAAAGCTCTGGTTTCCAACTGCGGCATGGTACTGAGCCGCGAAAAGCTGATGGTTCTTGTTTGGGGAACCGATTTTGCGGGTGAAAGCCGAACAGTGGACGTTCACGTCAAAACACTTCGGCAAAAGCTCGGTTCATGCGGAGATCTGATAAAAACGGTTCGAAATGTCGGATACAAAATAGAAATGCAATGACAAAGAAAATCTACAATCAATGTATACCGTTTATTCTTATTGTGCTTTTGTCGGCGTTTGCAGCCGGAAGCATTTTCGGTGCTGCATCCGCATTATCGGAGCGGGAAGCAGGCGCGGAAACGCTTGCATGTTCCGCAAAGGAAATCTATGATTCAACCGGAGAAATTCATCTGTTAAGGGCATTTGCTCAAAAGGGCTGCATTGCGCTTGTTTCGGAAGATATGCAGCGGGTTAAAGCGGTGAATGCGGCGGGAAATGCGGAGAGCGTTTCGATTGACGATTTAAAAAGCGGCAGCAATTCTGCGCTTTGCTGTTTCGCAGGCAAAACCATTGAACGTTTGCGAATGAAGCTTGATGAGAAAAAGAGTCAGACAGCAGCCCTGCTTTGCAAACGGAACGGCTCTTTTTTTAATTTGAATTCCTGCACGATAACAAGGCTTAACAACGGTGACTATTTGCTTTTGTCCGTACACGGCGGCGATTCCGCAGCAAAACACTTCCTTTGCGCGGGTGCTTCGCTGCTTGCGCTCGCCGTCGGTGCAGCGTTGTTTGCAATAAATCTTTCAAAACGCATTACAAAAACGCTTATCACTCCGCTTCAGGGCATTGCGGAACATGCGGACGGCAGCGAGTTTGCGGTTCCGTTTGACGAGCTGAAGCCCCTTGTTGAAACCCTGAAGCAGCGTCAGGCAGCAAAAAACAATATGGAACAGATGCGGCAGGAATTCACGGCAAATGTTTCGCATGAGCTGAAAACCCCGCTCACAAGCATTTCCGGCTATGCCGAAATGATTGCCACCGGCATTGCAAAGGAAGAGGATGTTCAGAATTTTGCGCGGCGCATTCATTCGGAATCCTCCCGTCTGCTGTCGTTGATTGCGGACATAATTCAGCTCAGCGAACTGGATTACATTGAGGGACGTGATGATTTTGAAAACGTTGATTTGCTTGACTTGGCACATGCGACCGAAAACAGCCTTGCTCCCGGAGCGGAAAAATACGGAATTGTGATTTCCGTTGAGGGTGAGCATTTTCAAACGTTCGGATGCCGCAGCCAGCTTGAGGAATTAATTTACAACTTGTGTGATAATGCAATTCGGTACAATAAACGGAACGGAAAGGTTTCGGTAACTGTTTTCGGCAGCGAGGGACGGCCCGCAAT
>OKSN01001642.1_pt1 | contig 10816 bp, 10 predicted proteins | sample 1606191 | NCBI WGS metagenome assembly OKSN01 (sample SAMEA3879535, study PRJEB24766) | human gut metagenome | biome: human-associated habitat; feature: feces | place: USA | collected 1985/1987
GCGCGAGCCAATGGAAGCGGCGGACATAACAATGGTCTGCTGCATGCTGTACGCGGACTGGAAGCAGGGCCGCGCCGACCTTTCCGTTACAAAGCACTGCGCACGGCTGATATCACTCGGCTTTGAGGAGGACATAAAATACTGCTTCAGCGAGGACATAACCGAGGTCGTGCCGGTGTATGAAAACGGCGTGATAAGGTGAAGAGCGGATAGATAAATACGAAAATTAAAAGCAGGGTGTGACCCTGCTTTTTTGCTTCTTCTGAAAATCCGCCTTACAGCTTCATCAGCGCATCGTAGAGTGCCTCGAGCCCATCGCGCGTATAATACTCTATCGTTATTTTGCCCTTCTTTTCGCTGCCGTCTATGGTCACCTTTGTGCCAAGATGCTCCCTGAGCTTTTCCTGGGCAACGTACATGTCGTTTGTTTGGCGGACACGCTTCTTCTTTGATTCGCGCTCCACCTTGTCGAGCTCGGGATTGGTGAACTTGGTGGCCTTGCGCTCTATCTCGCGCACGGACCAGCCGTTTATGGCGGCGTCGCCCGCAAGCCTTCTTACGGCAGCCTCGTCCTTTATGGCGGCAAGCGCCCTGCCGTGACCGGCGCTAAGCTTGCCTTCCTTCACCATGTCCTGCACGCTGTCCGGCAATGAAAGCAGCCTCAGGCTGTTCGCTATTGCGGGGCGGCTCTTGCTCAGGCGGGAGGAAACCTCCTCCTGCGTAAGGTCGTGCTGCTGCATCAGGAAGCGTATGGCGGCGGCCTCCTCAATCGGGTTCAGGCTTTCGCGCTGAAGATTTTCTACAAGAGCTATCTCCTGAATTTCCGCATCGTCAAACTGCTTTACTATTACGGGTACGGTTTTGAAGCCCGCAAGCCTTGCCGCGCGGAAGCGGCGCTCGCCCGCAACAATCGTATATCTTTCCCCGTTTTGGTGCACTATTATGGGCTGCACCATGCCGTGCCGTTTCAGGCTCTCCGCAAGCTCGTTAAGCCTTTCTTCATCGAATGTTTTCCTTGGCTGGTCGGCATTTGTGTCTATCATGTATATGTCCGCCTGCACAACGCCTTCCGGCGGAGTGGCGGTAAAATCGCCAAGCAGCGCGTCCAGCCCGCGCCCAAGCTTCTTCATTGCCATTGCTTATTTCTCCTTTTCCACAAGCTCCCGCGCCAAGGCGTCGTAGGCCTTTGCGCCGACGGATTTAGGATCGTATTTATTGATGGGCATGCCGAAGCTCGGCGCCTCGCCAAGGCGCACGGAGCGGGGAATTATGGTATCGTACACCTTATTTTTGAAGAATTTCTTCACCTCAAGCACCACCTGCTCGGAAAGATTGGTGCGCGCATCGAACATTGTGAGCACAACGCCCTCCACCGCAAGCTTGCTGTTAAGATGCGTGCGCACAAGCTTTACGGTGTTCATAAGGTCGCTCAGACCCTCCAGCGCATAATATTCGCACTGTATGGGCGCAAGCAGCGTATCGGCCGCGGTAAGTGCGTTTATGGTAAGCAATCCCAGCGACGGCGGGCAGTCTATGAAAATATAGTCATAGTTTTTGCGCACCTTGTCCAGCGCGCGCTTCAATACCGTTTCGCGGGCAAGCGTGTTCACAAGCTCCACCTCAGCACCCGAAAGCTCCTTGCGGGCGCATATCAAATCAAGCCCCTCGGTGGGGGTCTTTACGGTGGCCTCGGCCGCGCTCACGCCGTTTATCATAACGTCGTATATGCTGTGCTCCGGTGCGTCCTTATCAACGCCAAGGCCGCTGGTGCAGTTACCCTGCGGGTCAATATCTATGCACAGCACCCTTTTGCCCAGCGCCGCAACGCAGGCGGAAAGGTTAACGGTGGTGGTGGTCTTCCCCACCCCGCCCTTCTGGTTTGCAATGGCTATTATCTTGGACATGCTTTTCTAATCTCCCTCAGCTTTGCTTCGTCCGCCTCTATGTGCAGATCCATAAGTATTTCATCGTAATATTCGCCGTCAACGCAGAATCTCCCGCGGTGGCGGCCTATCTCTTCAAAGCCGAAGCGCTTATACAGCGCGATGGCGCGCTCATTGTCCGCATACACGCCGAGTTCAACGTTTTTAAGCGATGCTTCCTTCGCAAGCTCTATAAGCGTTTCCATTATCGCGGAGCCCACGCCGATGTGCCAATACTTCCTGCGCACGCTCAGCGCAATTTCCCCCGTGTGCGCCAACCTGCGGCGCGGATAACAGCCAAGGCTGAATATGCAGGCAAGCTCGCCGTTTATACGGCCGCCGTACACGCCGCCGCGCTCCTGCTTCAAATTCTCCTCCAATATTAGGCGCTCCTCTTCCTCGCTTATGCCAAGGCCGTTTTCATCCATCAGCAGAAAATGCGTCTCCCCGCCAATTGTTTTAAGATATTCCAGTATTTCCGCCGCGTTTTCGCCCCGCGGGCGGAATATTTGCAGCACGCTGCCATCGCGCAGCACAACGCTTTTTTCCATTGCCAGACATCTCCGTTTTGCGATATTTCCCTATTATTATATAAGATAATTCCTAATAACACAATGACTCAATGCCGCATTGTTTCACGTGAAACATTATAAACGGATAAATTCCGCAAAAAAAGTGATTATAAAGAACGGCTTTGGCATAAAAAAGGCGCCGCGGGGAAAATGGCGGCGCCTGACAACACGGCATGGGCGGCCTTGGGGAGGGAATCGAAGGCAAAGCCCATGCCAAAGATTATATCTTGAGTTTACTTCCCGTCCCGTATCCTTACGGCAGCCTTACTCACGGCGGGAATAAGCGCGGCAATTACGCACAGTATGGTATCCACGCCGATTGTGGTGAAGTTATACATGAACGAATACGCCCACGCGTTGGCGTAGCCCGCCTCCGCAGCGGAATCGGCGAAGAATATCGCCCCGCTGAGCACGCCGCACAGCATGCGGCAGAAGCCGCCAACGCCCGCGCCGAGGGCAAGGCTTTTGGGGAAGAAGCCCGCAAGGCCGAGCACCGTGAAGGAAAGGAAATAATCCAGCACAAACTGAACGGGATGCACAACGTACGCGCCCTGCACCACCTGCAAAAGGCTATACGCAAAGCCCGCCAGCAGGCCGGCCGCGGGGCCGTACATCCACGCGAACACGAATATGGGCAGCATGGAGAACAGCGTTATGCTGCCGCCCATGGGCATGGAGAACAGCTTGATATAGCTGAGCACGAACGCAAGCGCTATGCACAGCGCGCCCTGCACCAGCATACGGGTGGTAATCTTATTGCCCTTTTTCTCAACTGTCGGCGCGGCATTGACGTGCTTTTTATTCAGCACCGCAAGCACCGCTATCAGCGCGGCGACCGCCACGATGGCGCCTATGAACATCCAAAGTTCCGTACCCTCAAGCTTTGCAAGCTTTTTAAGAAGTACAAATTCCATTCTTGTTAAAACCTCCGTGTGTTTCTTTTGAAAAAAGAAAAATCTCCGCAATTCTTTGCGGAGAAACCGGACGGCATTTTCGCATGCGCCAAATCTATTCTCTCCGCTTCCCTACGCCGGCATTATCCGTACAGGTTCCAAGGGTATATCTCAGCCTGAAAACAAGCTCCCCCAGCGGGTGATTATTCTCTTTTCGCCGCTATATTAGCACGTTTGTGAAGAAATGTCAATCCGTGCCTTTTGGTGCGCTTTATAAACTTTCTGCAAAAACAAGGGGACGCATCGCGTCCCCTCAACTTTACGATCTCTCACGCTCACCCGCCGTCAGGTGGATTTCACATTGCTCAAGCAATATTTCACTACGCTTCAGCGCAATTTCACCCTGCGTAAGCAGGATTTCACTGCGGGCGTAAGCCCGCTTATCCTTCGTACGTAAAGAATCCGAAATGCTCCGTGCCGTTCATAAGGCCGAAGCGGCCGAGCGTGGTGGGTATCTCCCCCGCCTCTCCGCTGAGCTTGTAATAATCGGGCCACCAGCTCAGGAATTCGCTGTTCAGTCCGTCCAGCGCAGTATCGGGCATATAGAACACGAAGTCCGTGCCGTTTTCTATGCCGTGTGCGTCGCTCAAAACAAAGCGTACCTCATCCTCTATCCATTCCGCGCCATTGCTTTCGTCCTTTGTCAGCTCCTCAAGCGTCATGGCATAGGAATTGTCGTCTATCTTGGTTATGTTGGCGAACCTGCCGGAAAATTTGCAGTAATACACTGTTCCCTTGGGGTATTTTTCGCTGTTTTCGATCATTTCGCTGTCGTGGTATTCGCCGGTGAATGTGCCGTCCGCGTTCAGCGTGATCTCTGTTCCCCATGCGCCCGCGCCGCTTGCAAATATCATGTTCAGCGGATCGTCGCCTATGGGCAGCGCAGCCGCGGCGTTATCCGTCTCCGCGCTCTGAGTTTCGGCAGGCATTGTCCGGGCGGGTGCAGTCTCGGCAGGAGCCGCGGTAGGCTCGGCAGTAGCTATTATATCGGGCGTAACCTCCGGCTCTGCGGTGTTCACGGGCGCGGCGCAACCGGCAAGCATTGCCGCCGCCAATGCCGCGCAGATAAATGCGGTTATTATCCGCCTTAGCTTTTCATTCATTATTTTACTCTCCTTATCCGGCGCGGTGCTGCCCGCGCTCAATTCGGTCTATAATAATATGCTTATGTGCCGGTTTTATCAACACATAAGCATATCTGTTTCAAGTTTGTTTACAAGTTTGCGTCCTCTTCCCGCCAGGCTTGCAGCAGCGCATCCGCGGTTTTGTTCAGCTCCTTTTCAAGCGTGCGGAAACGGCTCAGCAGCTTTTTCCCCTCCGGCGCGACCTCCGCCCCGCCGCAATTACGCATCTCATATCTTCAACCATATTATTCACCCGCCCCGCACCGGATTGTTTCACGTGAAACATTCTTCCTGCGCGAAATTTATTTAAGCTTTATTATGAATATTCCCGGCATAAGGCCGCCCGCTTCGGTGCGCGTTTCCGTCACCAGCTTGAGCTTTGGCCGTTCGCGTATCAGCTTTTTCAGCAGCGTGAACTCCATCGTGTAAAGTATAGCCACGCCGTCCTCGTTCAGCCATTGCGGCAGCCGGTCCAGCAGCCCCGCGTACAGCCTTTCGTTGTTTGCATGCGTCCCCACGCGGTTGCCGAAGGGAAGGTTTGCGACAATCTCGTCATACGGGCGCTTCGCTTCAAAGCGCAGCATGTCGTTGCATATGAATTTGGCCTTTGAGCCCGCGTTTTCGGCATTTTTGCGGGCAATGTCTATTGCCCTATGCGCAATATCAACGCCCGTAAGGCTTGCCGCGGGCGCAAGCTTTTCCCTCTCAATAAGCAGCGTGCCGCTGCCGCAGCAAGGATCCAGCACCCTTGCGTTCACCTTCATGTGCTCCATGGCATAGCGCAGCACGGCCGCCGCCGTTGCGGGATGTATGCTTGCGGGCAGCGCCTCGGTACGGTAGGTGAACCTATCGTCGCAAAACACGGTCGGTTGCAGAAACGCATCCGCGCGGCCCTGTTCTTTTATTTCAAATATAAGCTCCGCTTCATAGTCGCTCGGCGCATTCACAAGCTTTTCGCTGTCTATCACCGCGGCTATCGCGCGGCTTTGCGCCGCCCTGTCCTTCACTTCGCCCCTCAGCTCAATTCTGTATCCGTAGGGCGGTTCGCCATCGCAGCAGTTTTCAAAGAATTCGCGCATAAAGCGGCCGCATTGCAGCAGCTGCTTCGCGTCGCTCGCGTCCATGTCCCGCGCTATTGGCATCAGGATGCTCTGCATGCTCCTAAGGCGCATCAGCTTATCTATATCCTTTGTTTTTATAAATACGCTGTTGCCCTTGTGCGCATAGGGTTCAAGCTCCCCTTCCTCCATGTCGTAAAGCAGGGAGCCTACCAGCCTGTCCGGTGCGCGGAGCTCAAATTCATACTCCGTATCGAGCGCGCGGAATGCGTGATGCGCAATTTTCGTAAGCTTGCGCCTTGCGCTGAGGAGAGCGTCCGTCTCCTCGGCAAAGTGTCGCTTTTCACTTTCGTCCTTTGCGGCGGGAACGGTGTATTTTTCAAGGAAAGCCTTGGCCTCCTCGCCGCCTATCGCGCCTATTGAAAGAATAATACTCGGGCGCACAAAGCGCGTCTGCTCCCGTTCAAGCGCGTCAATGAGCCGCGGCGCGTCCGCTTCCCTTTCAAGCGCTCCCATCAGCCGCGCAGTGTTTTTCCTAAGCTTAGCGTCGTCAGATAAAAGCATGGCTGTGAAGCGTTCGTTTTCATCCGCGCTGCAAAGCTTATCCGCCATAGCTTCGCGGAATTTCTTCTGCTTTGCCAGCCTGCATAAAAACGCGCCCGCCGCCGCATTATTTTCTTTTATATACAGCGCCCACGCCGGCTCAAACGCCTGCTCCGCCTTGGCGGCAAGCTTTTCGGGGCCGTTGGGCTCACTTAGTATTTTCAGCGCCTTTTCGCGGCTCATGTGAATCATTTTTTGCTCCTTTTTGCGGCTTCGGCGCGTATAACGTCCAGCACCTCGTCCGTGCCGTCCGCCTTGGCGTCCGCGCTCATGGTGGCTGTGAAGGAAAGCCGCCTGTCGTAAAGATCGTTCACGCTGTCAAGCAGTGTGTTTTCATTAAGCTGCTCCTGCTCCAGCACCATTGCGTAACCCTTGCGGGAAAAATAACCAGCGTTCTGTATCTGATCCCCCCTGCTTGCGCTCAGCGGCAAGGGTATGAGCAGCATGGGCTTGCACAGCGCTAAAAATTCAAACACGGCGTTTGCCCCCGCGCGGGAAATAACAACGTCCGTCGCGGCAAAAACGTCGCTCAGTTCGTTTGATATGAATTCATATTGCTTGTAGCTTGCGCTGTCCAGCTCCTTCTCCGCCTTGCCCGCGCCGCATATATGCACAATGTCGAACGTGCGCTCAAGCTTGGGCAATGCCGCGCGCACGGCGCTGTTTATTGCCGCCGCGCCAAGGCTGCCGCCCATTATCATAAGCACGGGCTTTTCCCCGTCAAAACCAAGGAAGTCAAGGCCGCGCTGCTTATCGCCCTTGTAAAGCTCCGGCCGTATGGGAGTGCCGGTATGCACGCCTTTTTCACCGGTGAATTTGAGCGTATCTTCAAACGTTACGCAGATTTTGTCCGCAAAGCGGGAGTTTATTTTGTTCGCAAGGCCGGGAGTATAGTCGCTTTCGTGCGTAACCACCGGCACGCGGCATTGGCTTGCCGCAATAACCACCGGCACGCTCACGTATCCGCCCTTTGAAAACACTGCGTCCGGATCGATTTTGCGTATAATGCGCCGCGCCTCGCCTATGCCTTTAAGCACCTTAAACGGCGTTGCAAGCGTTTTCAGCGAAAAATACCGCCGCAGCTTGCCCGCGCTTATTTCATGATAAATAATATAGTCCTTGTCGGCCATCAGCTTTTTTTCTATGCCGTCCGCCGTGCCGATATAATGTATCTCGTATCCCTCGCTCAAAAGCTGGGGGAAAAGCGCCATGTTCGGCGTAACGTGTCCGGCGCTGCCGCCGCCCGTGAATACGATTCGTTTGTTCATTGCTCCTGCCTTTCGTAAAACCGTATTTTCCGTTCATAATATGCTCATTCGCCCCATAAGTATATCATTTACGGAACCTTTGGGCAAGAATCCCCTACTTCCCCACGCAGAAGCGGGAGAATATCCTCTCTATCACGTCCGATGTTACCTCGCGGCCCGTTATTTGGCCAAGGGCATAGAGCGCGGTGCGTATGTCCGCCGCGGCAAGGTCGGTGCCCATTGCGGCGTCCGCGGTTTCAAGGGCGGCCTTCGCCTCCGCAAGGGCATGTATGTGGCGGGAGTTGGTAACAAGCGCGCTCTCCGCCTCCTTTGTCAGCAGCAACGCCGCCATGCGCTCCTTCAGCTCCTCTATCCCTTCCCCCGTTACGGAGCTTACAGCTATGGGCGCAAATTCGGCGCAGCTTTCATCCGTGCCGAAGCCCTGCTTGTCCGCCTTGGTAAACAGTATCAGGCATTTTCTGTATTCGCCCCGCTTTGCGGCATTTATCAGCGCGCGGCTTTCTTCATCGATAGGCTTCGTGCCGTCTATTGCAATAAGTATAAGGTCGGCCCGCTCGCCCGCCTTCCTCGCCCGCTCCACGCCTATGCGCTCCGCCTCGTCCGCGCCTTCGCGTATGCCCGCCGTGTCCGTTATGCGCACGGGCGCGCCGCATATATCAAGCGTTTCCTCAAGCGTATCGCGCGTTGTGCCGGGTATGGAGGTAACAATCGCCCGCTCCGTGCCCATCAGCGCGTTGAAAAGGCTCGATTTGCCGGCGTTCGGCGCGCCGAGTATGGCTACCGCCGCCCCTTCGCGGAATATCCGCGCCGCGTTGCCGCCGCGTATCAAATAGTCAAGCTTATCTATTATGGGCGCAAGTTCACTGCCGAGTGCGGATACCGTGTCCTCCTCAAGCTCCTCCGGATAGTCAAGCGCCGCCTCAACGCCGCTCAGTATATCAATAAGCCTGTCCTCTATATCCTTTATGCCGCTGCCTATGCTGCCCTCAAGCTGCTCCTCCGCCATGCGCGCGCCCTGCTCCGTAACGGAGCTTATAACGTCCATAACGGCTTCCGCCTGGCTCAAATCAAGCTTGCCGTTCATGAACGCCCGCTTTGTGAACTCCCCGCCCTCGGCCGGGCGCAGGAAGCGGGAAAGCACCGAAAGTGTCCGCTTTGCAATAACGCGGCTGCCGTGAATATATATTTCCGCCATGTCCTCGCCGGTATAGGTTGCGGGGGCTTTAAGGAAGCAGGCCATTGCGGAATCTATCGTTTCCCCGCTTTCGGGGTCTGTAACATGGCCGTAGTTCATAACGCGGTGCTCCGGCGCGTTTTTGCAGCGGAAAACCCGCCCAAGCGCAGCATATGCTCCGCTTCCCGTTATGCGCACTATTGCTATCGCCCCGCCCACAGGCGAGGACAGCGCGAATACAGTATCCTCACTCATCCTTTATGTTGCCCTTCCCTATGTCCCTTGTTATCTTTTCCAGCATCTTCGGTTCGTTATCCCGCGGCTTGCAGGCGCAATGCATAAGCAGCGCGCGTTTCACTTCCCCCACCCGCGGGCAGGGGCGTATGTTCAGCCAGCGGCAAATGTCCTGCCCCGTGCATCTCAATTCCTTTTCGGTAAAGGGAGCGTTTTCGGCCTGCATTTCGGCATATACGCGCTTCCAGCGCTCCGCCGTGTCCACCCGGCCCAGCTCTATGCCGCTGCCGTGCACGTCCGCTTCACGTATAAGAATAAGCTTTTGCGCGCCGTCCCGCCCAAGCTCCACAAATTTCCTTTTTATCTTGCGCACGCGCGTTTCGCCCTTCAGGTCAAACATATGCCACCGCACCAGCGTAACCACTTCTTCCCTTAGCGCGGCAGGGGCTTTAAGCCGTGTCAAAACGTCGTTCGCTATGCGGGCGGAATACATTTCGTGCCCATGCATGGAGCCGTGGTCATAGAACGCGGTGGCCTTGCCCGTATCGTGCAGAAGCATTGTCCACCTGAGCACCAGCTCCGGCGGCACAGCCGCGCACGCCCTCAGGTTATGCTCCATAACGTCGTATTTATGGAAATCCCGCCTTTGCTTAACGTCATAGCAAAGCTCAAGCTCCGGCAGCAGTACCTCTATCGCCCCGCTCCGGTGCAAAAGATGCAGCGCGCCAATAAGCGCATCGTATCCCGCTCCGTAGGCCGTGTCCGCCATTATAAGCTTGCACAGCTCGGCATATATCCTCTCCGGCGAAATATCCTTCAGTCCTTCGCGGCTTGCGTATGCGGCGGCAAGCGTGTTTTCATCCGCTTCAAAGCCAAGCTGCCCCGCAAAGCGGCACAGCCGCAGTATCCTCACCCCGTCATCATGCATTATCAGCGCGGGGTCGGGGCTTGTGGCGCGGAGTATCCGCCGCGAAATGTCCTCAATGCCGCCGGTGGGGTCTATTACCTCCTTTGTGAGCGGGTCAAGGTAAACGGCGTTCACGGTAAAGTCCCGCCTGAACGCGTCCTCCTCAAGCGTTGCCGCGAAGCTGACCTCGCTTGGCCTATGGCTGCCCGTGCCGTCGTAACGCTCAGTACGGAATGCGGCGTATTCAAAGCTCATCCCGCCCATAACTATGTCCAGCGTGCCGAACGCCGCGCCCTTTTTGCGGCACTCTATGCCCCGCGCGGTAAGCATGGCTTCAACATCCTCTATCCTGAGCGCGCTGCAAACGTCTGTGTCGTTCACGGGGTAGCCCAGCAGGCAGTTGCGCACCATGCCGCCCACAGCGTACAGCCGCGCCCCGTTTTCATTGAATATCTCCGCCAATGCGGCAAGCTGCGGAGCAATGGTAAAATCGTGCATGTGACCTCTCGCGCTTTATTTTGCCAGCTTATACAGGGCATATTGATTAAGGCTTACGCCTTCCTTTTTTGCGCTTTCCACCAGCTCTTTATGCAGCGAACGCGGTACGCGAATCATAAGCTTTCCGCTGTATTCCTTATGGTTTTTATAATCATCCAGCGATATTGAATCCGCGCTGTCCTCTTTTTCCGCAGTCTCTATCGCCTTTATATCTTCCACGGTGGGTTCTTCCGCCTCAAGCGCATCTATTACCTTCATTCTTTCTTCAAATTCTTTATTATCAAGCTTTTTCATAACTTCTGCTCCTTTCAGTACTTTTATGCTATCATATATGCTATCGTTTTTCAACTGTCTTAATTTAACTCCCTCAGTCTATTCGCTGTAAGCTAATTTTCTGAGGGAGTTAAGGCTCTCCGGCCGGGGAGCTGGCAAACCGAAGGTTTGACTGAGGGGTTGATGTAAACAAGAACAGCCCCGATGCAACCCCTCCGTCCATTCGCTGA
>OKSN01001662.1_pt1 | contig 10738 bp, 8 predicted proteins | sample 1606191 | NCBI WGS metagenome assembly OKSN01 (sample SAMEA3879535, study PRJEB24766) | human gut metagenome | biome: human-associated habitat; feature: feces | place: USA | collected 1985/1987
CCCCCCCCCTACACACACCACCTGAGTTCGAGATCCTGAGTACTGTTGACTCGGACTCTGGGACACGTGGTTGCATCATTCCAGAACGGAATGATGTACAGTCACTCGTCAATTCTAATCCGTCCATAAAGAAGGTTTTGTTCAATGGCGGAAAGGCTTACAAGAAGGCTTTGGATTATGGTTGTTTGAATGTGGAAATGCCAAGTACTAGTTCGGCAAACACTCATCTTACTCAAGAAGAGCTGTTTTCTATATGGGTTAAGGAAATCAAAGAAAAGTGATGCGCAAGGATCCGGAGGAGACATATTCATTGAAAGAGAAGTTGGCGGTGACGGCGGTGCTGCTTCTGCCGGTGGCGTTGGCGGTGGTGGCGATGATTGGGGAGAAGAGGCGTTTGAGAGAGGTGGAAGCGATGAAGAGTAGGCCGATGCGGTACTATGAATATGACATCCGGCCGGTGGATACGGTTCTGAACCATCCGGTAGGTCTGCGGGGAAGGTCGTTGTTTGATGGTGGCGGACGGGGAGATGGTGTGGTGCTGAATTCCGGTGGAAGGAGCATCGTAACCGGTCTTTCCTCGGAGGAGATTCTGGAGCAGCTCAACCTTGACTATCAGGATGTCTATGACTATTACGGCGGCGCCGAGGAACTTTGGTGAATAGGAATGTTGGGGGTATTTCTTTTTCGCTGTCTCCTGTGTTGCCGGAAAACCGTTGGTACGCCAGAGGGCTCTATCCTGTACCGGTCGTGGGTTTAAGTCCCTTTGGTACGCCAGACAACTGTTTTACGTACAGGGAGCCTGTTTGCCTGCTATTTTTGAACTATGCTTTGGAGGGAATATTCCCAGAGATTCGTCCGCTCAGAATCGTTCTCATATCCTTTAGGGTATCGCCCTTCCGGACGTTCAGGATAGATCTTCTTTATGAACAGGATGCAGTACTTTCTGTTTGAGTACTCTGAGTTACAAGGAATCACCATGCTCCTGAGATTCGTTGAAGTGTAAACATCGATTCTTTTTTCTTCTCCGGAAATCATGAATTTTTTGGAGATGATATTCCAGAACCTCGCTTTCCAGATTCTTCCCGTCATACGCTTTCATTTCACCGGACGGGAAGGTGATCTGCACTCTGATGTCAGTGACCGTCTTGACGTTATTCTCACATTTGATTGTGACCGGCACCTGTGCGCCTGACTCCAATGGCCTTATAAAAAACAATAAAGCAAATCCGATTGTAAGTAGCAGCTTTCTTAACATATTTCTTGTTTTTTGTCTAGTTAGCGGAGTCTGAAGGTATCTATTTCAATATTGCTTTTTGTCAATGGTAGTTTATCATTATAAACATACCTTTTAGTGTTGTTGTCAAAGAAGATGTTCTCTGAAATACGAATCTTATTTTCAGGAACCATCTCTGTTATTGTGGGCGTGCAACAAATTAGTGCATAAACAAATCAAAAATAGTCTCTAAACGGCTGGCATAAGAGAATCCTCCGCCGCAAAACAGATTCGCGAAATCCGGGAACTGTAAAGTTTCTTTACACATAGTGTTAAATTTCTTTACACTTCCGGAAATATTCAAATGTGCTAAATTATTGAATGATAGTGTGGTTAATTATTTGGCACGCCAAATGCTTGTGACTTTTACCGAATTGGAAATAAATGGTGAAGAACATGAAAAAGTCACAAACAATATTCATTATGCTGACGGTTTTGCTTAGTGCCGTTCCGGCGCTTGCCGCACCTGTGGCCGAGGGGACGATCCCTGGGAATGGGGAGCCGCTTCCGACTCCGATGACGCTGAAGGAGTGCATGGAATATGCGATCAGCAACAGCACCAAGGTGAGGATTCAGCAGGCGGCCAACGATGACGCCCGGCTTGCAAGAAGGGACGCGATCTTCGATGCCTTCACTCCGGAGATCAGCGGAAGCGGCTCGGCCTACTACAATTTCGGACGTGCCGTTGACCCTAAGACCAACACTTACGTCACCACAACATCTTTCCACAACAGCTATGGTGTCAGCGCCGGCATCACTCTCTTCAACGGATTCAAGGCCGTTAACAACCTGAGGATCTCCAAGACTTCGATCGCTCTTGGCAACTCGCAGGAAGACCAGATCGAGGCTGACATCTGTCTCGCCACGATGGAAGCCTACTGCAACGTGCTTTATTACAGCCAGTTGGCTGATATTTACAAGTCTCAGGTCGAGGTCGCCGAGGAATCCCTCGCCAAGGCTCGCCGTCAAGAGGAACTCGGACAGAAAGGCCATGCCGATGTCGTCGAGATGGATTCCAACCTTGCAGACAAGCAGTACCAACTCGTTGAGGCCAACAACAAGCTCAACGATGCGAAGATTACCCTTGAGGACGTGATGTTCTGGTCTGAGCCACAGGAACTTGTCATCGACACGACCCTTCCGGCTACCATTGACGGCGAGCGGGTTCTGACCGATTCCCTTGCGATGGAAGACATGGTGGACTTTGCGCAAAGCAATAATCCGGCAGCCCGTGTCGCAAGGTTCAACCTCATGAATGCAAAACGGGAACTTAACACCGCCAGATGGCAGTTGCTCCCGTCGCTCAGTGCCTATGCCGGATGGTCTACGACCTATTTCACTTACCCTGGAAGCGGCACGGCTTCGGATCCGTTCCAGACCCAATTCAAGAACAACGGAGGTGAATATGTCCAGTTGTCCCTGAATATTCCGATCTTCTCGGGACTCCAGCGCCACAGCAACATCGCCAGGAAGAAGAACGCCGTCGCCAAGGCGTCCGCCGAGTACGACCAGAAGATGAGGGACATCTCAGCCGAGGTGCGCAGGGCTGTCCAGGATCGCGACGGAGCGTCTGCCGCCTATATTCTGGCACAAAGGAAGTCCGATGTGCAGGAGGAGGCATATTCATTGAATATGAAGAAGTTGGAGCAGGGGCTGATCTCGCCGATCGAGTTCCAGACAGCTTCGAACAACTACCTTGAGGCGAACGCCCAGCGGCTGAACTCGCTCCTGACCTACTTCATCAAGCGCAGCGTGGTCAACTACTACAACGGGGTGGATTATATTGATCAATGAATATGACAGCGTCGGTCGCCGTTGTTCGGCAGACTTGCCAACCGTTGAAGCGCCGAAAGGACAAAAACATCACGGTCGCCGAGTGTGTCGAAGAGCCGCTAAAGACGAATTAAAGCAAACGGAAATAACAACAATTATGGACAAGATAATCGAAAAGAAAAAAGGTTGGAGATCAGCCTTCACAAAAAAGGCGATGCCTTACTGGCTTGGAGCCATCGTGGTAGTGTTCGTGCTCTACCTCGTGTTCAGAGACAATTCCAAGACCCTCAGGGTTGACAAGGACACGATCACGGTCAGCCAGGTGACTGACGGACAGTTCAACGACTATATCCGTGTGAGCGGTCAGGTACAGCCAATGGTCACAATCCAGATCAGCCCGCTCGAAGGCGGTACCGTCCAGAAGATCATCGTCGAGGAGGGATCCACAGTGAAGGCCGGGGAACCGATTCTTGTGCTGTCCAATGATAACCTTGACCTTCAGATACTTAACGCCGAGGCTGAGCTTGCGGAAAAGGAGAACATCCTTCGTAACACGATGATCTCGATGGAGCAGCAGAAACTCTCCCATGAGCAGAACCGTCTCCGCTACGCCTCCGAGGCCAGGCGTAACAAGAGGGCATTCGAGCAGAACCAGCAGCTTTACAAGGAGAAGCTCATCTCAAAGGAGGATTACCTCAAGGCCCAGGAGGATTATGAGCTTTCGCAGCAGAACCTTGACCTGACTCTCAAGAGCATGGAGCAGGACAGTCTCTACCGTTCGACCCAACTCCTGAGTCTGCGCGAGAGTCTTGACAATATGAAGATGAACATGCAACTCATACGCCGCCGCAAGGAGAGCCTTACGATCAAGGCTCCGATCGACGGGGTTCTCGGACTTCTGGATGCGAACCTTGGCCAATACATAGGTGCCGGCACCAAGATCGGCCAGATCAACTCCGAGGGTAGCTACAAGATTGAGGCTAAGATAGATGAACACTATATTGACCGTGTGGTTCCGGGACTCGACGCCACATTTGAGCGTCAGAGCGAGAAGTACGACGCGCAGGTGCGCAAGGTCTATCCGGAGGTGCGTGACGGCAAGTTCCAGGCGGACTTCAAGTTCGAGGGCCAGCAGCCCGACAACATCAGGACCGGCCAGACATATTACCTGAACCTTCAGCTCGGTCAGCCGGAGCGGGCGGTCCTCATCCCTCGCGGGACATTCTACCAGAAGACGGGAGGCAAGTGGATCTATGTGGTCAGCAAGGATGGAGGCAAGGCTGTCAAGCGCGAGATCCGCATCGGTCGTCAGAACCCTCAGTTCTATGAGGTGCTTGAAGGGCTGGAGCCTGGCGAGAAGGTCATCACCTCCTCCTACGACAACTACGGCGACAGCGATGTGCTTGTCTTCTAATTGATTAATGAATATAAACAATAACAAATAAAAATTTTCAAAGCTATGATTAAAGTCAACAATCTGTCCAAGGTCTTCAGAACAGAGGAGATCGAGACAACAGCCCTCAATGGAGTTTCATTCGAAATCGCTGACGGAGAATTCGTCGCCATCATGGGTCCTTCCGGTTGCGGTAAGTCAACCCTTCTGAACATCCTCGGCCTTCTTGACAACCCTACCGGAGGCTCCTACGAACTTCTCGGCACGGAGGTCAGCCAGCTCAAGGAAAAGGAGCGCACCAAGTTCCGTAAGGGCAACATCGGATTCGTGTTCCAGAGCTTCAACCTGATCGATGAACTGAATGTCTATGAGAACATCGAGCTTCCGTTGAGGTACCTGAACATCTCCGCGGCCGAGCGTAAGCAGAAGGTCACCGAGATTATGAAGAGAATGGCCATCAGCCACAGAGCCCAGCACTTCCCTCAGCAGCTTTCCGGAGGTCAGCAGAGAGTGGCCATCGCCCGTGCCGTGGTCGCAGGTCCGAAACTGATCCTCGCCGATGAGCCTACAGGTAACCTGGACTCCAAGAACGGTAAGGAGGTCATGGATCTCCTCAGCGAGCTCAACAAGGAAGGTACGACCATTGTTATGGTGACTCACTCCCAGAGAGACGCCGCCGTGGCACAGCGCACCATCGACCTGTTCGACGGCCAGATCGTCTCCGACGTGAAGAACGAGCTTTAGCGTTGAATCTTGCTCGTGAGGGACGGCTGATTACTTGACGAGAGCTGATGAATCGTCACTACGGACTTGACAGTAGATAATGTAATTATACCACCCATAAGCGCCGCCCCTCACGTTTAAGATATTATTGGCGGAAGGTTGCCTGAATCTCATAGTCAAACTCCTTAATACTTTGTCTCGGTTCATCCAGAAGGTTGCCACAGCAAACCTTGGCCACCCGCGGCCATAAGCGGGAGGGGCCCAGCCGTCAGGCTGGGAGGGACGGAGCGCGAAGCGCGGAGGGTTTGTCGTGGCAACCTTCTGGATGGGATTTCCAAACGGGTAAAAATCCGTGGAGGATAAGTGATTGACCATTAGGAATATGCTTGGATGTCCTCTTGCATGAAGCGGGAATGAGGATAGGGAAGCAAAAGAATGAAAAACAAAAAGTTGGCCTCCGCGAGGCCGTGAATGGATTATGAACAGTTTCATTAACTTCTTGAAGCGCAACAAACTTTACAGCGCGGTCAACCTTCTGGGACTCAGCCTCTCGATGGCGTTTGTCCTGCTTCTGGCCGTGTACGTCACCAGTCAGCTGAGCACTGACTCGTTCCAAAAGAACGCCGACAGGATCTACATCATCGCACAAAAAGAGACCCTTTCGTCCGCTTACTGGCTGTCCCGCCACATGAAGGCTAACTTTCCGGAGATTGAGAGGTCAGCTTCATATTCCAGCAACGGAATGCAGGAGTACAAGATCGACGGCAACATCGTGAACGCCAGGACTTCTTACGCTGACTCGTCGTTTTTCGATATGTTCAGTTTCCCTCTCGTGGAGGGCGACTTCAGTGAGTGGAAGGCCTCGATAAGCGGAGTCCTGATCAGTGAGTCTTTCGCCAAGGCTCAGTTCGGGGACAGGGATCCGGTTGGACGTGAGATCCGTTTCGACGGCGCTGACTCAACGGTAAGCAACCTGACAGTCTCAGGTGTGTTCAAGGACATTGAGAACTCCATCATCAGGCCGTGCGACATATTCCTGCGCGGAGAGATCATGACCATCACCAATCTGGCGAATGACGAGCGGATGTCCAACGCCGGATCATCCACCTGCTTTGTGATGGCTTATCCGAACGCCGATCTTCCGGCCAGACACGATGATATTCTTAAATGGTGCCGGGAGAATTTCTGGAGATATATGTCAGACTACGGCGGAGGTGATAATGACGTGAGAATCATTCCTTTACGTGATGTCTATTTCCTGTCGGACGGCAATGAGGACTATAATGACAGTCTGCGTCTTGGCAACAAGACGACAGTGATGCTGCTTGCCGGAATGTGCTTCCTGCTGCTTCTGTTCGCCATCCTGAACTATGTGAATATGACCACGGCTCTCTCCGGCTTCCGTGCCAAGGAGATGGCCACCAGAAGGCTCATCGGGGCGACGAAAGGCGGCATATTCATGAAGATGATTGTCGAGAGCACCATAATCTGCGCGGCCGCTATGGTCATCGCCGTCCTGCTTGGCGAGGCCATTTCCCCGGCGGCTTCGAAGGTGTTGAACTATGACATCTCTATCTTCAAGGCAATCTCTCCGGTGAGCGTGCTTGTCTGCGTCCTGTTCACGGTTTTGGTAGGGGTCATCGCCGGCATAGTTCCCGCGCTTATCATCCAGAAGGCCGAGCCGATCGAGATTGTCCGAGGAACGCTCAGGCTCAAGACCAAGACACTTTACAGCAAGGTCATCATTGTCATTCAGAATGTCATCACGGTCGTGATGCTTGTGACGGCGTTCACGATGTTCCTCCAGATCCGCTCTATGATCAATGCTCCGGTGGGTTACAATACTGAGGATCAGATCACCATCAGCAATCAGTTCGGCCTTGCAGGTGATTTGACGCCACTCATCAACAAACTTAAGGCTGAGAGTTGCGTCGAAGCTGTCGGACTTGGAGATGGACATCCTATGTTCATGACCAACAACTTGACTATGTCCACAGAAAGTGGAAGAGAGGCTTCGTTCCAGTTGGTTAAGGGCGACAGTGCCTATTTCAATATCCTCGGCATCAGGAAGAAACAGGACAACCACAGTCCGAACAGTTATTGGCTGAATGAATATGCCTACGGAATCCTCGAAATAGACGAGACCGCCACGGAGTTCACGACCAAGTCCAACAGCACATGGCAGATAGGCGGAATCTACTACGACTTCAAGATCAAGCCGTTGCTGGAGGAACAGCATCCTGCGTTGATCTACCCGTATGATGAATATCCTGCCGGGAAGTGGCCGTGGACGATTCTTGTGAAGACCACGCCGGATCACAAAGAGGCTTTCGCAAGGGTCAAAGCGGTCTTTAGCGAATTGTACCCGGATAAGTTATTCGATGCCAGCTATGTCGAGGATGACATCAAGGCTGTGTTCGCTTCCGAGAACAGGGTGTTGGAGATCATGGTCATATTCACAATCCTTTCGCTGTTTGTCTCGGCTCTGGGTCTTGTGGCGATGAGTTCGTACTACATGCAGCAGGAACGCAGGACAGTGTCTCTCAAGAAGGTCTATGGCGCTGACTATAACTCTGTTCTGTGGGGCCTTGTGGCCGAGTTCATGAAGATGATCGGTGTGGCGTTCGTCATCGCCGTCCCGGTGGCGTGGTACCTGATGCACACTTGGCTGAACGGCTATTCCTACCGCATCGGTCTCCATTGGTGGATTTTCGCGGTGGCCGGTCTGTTCACAGCCCTCATCGCCGTCCTCTCTGTCCTTTGGCAGGCTGTCCGCGCCGCCCGCACCAACCCGGCCATCGAGCTGAAGAAGGAATAGCGTGCTATGTCTTCAATCCGGAAGGTTGCCACGATGAACCCTCCGCGCTTCGCGCTCCGTCCCTCCCAGGCTGCGCCTGGGCCCCTCCCGCTTATGGCCGCGGGTGGCCAAGGTTCGCTGCGGCAACCTTCTGGATTGAGTAGTAATATTCAGTGGAGCCTAAACGATTGAAGATTAGGAATATAATGATGTGTCCTCACCGCTGGAATCGGGAGGAGGATATGCAAGCAAGATATTGAACGATAAAAGATTAGCCTCCATGTGGAGGAATGGGTATGAGAAGAAAAAGTGATTTGATCATCAAGGTTTTGTCCTTGGGAGTCGGGATGGCGATAGCCGTCATCCTGATCGCCAAGGTCTGCTTTGAACTTTCGTACGACAATGTCTATAAGGACATTGACAGAATCTATAAGATCCGCACCGGCGCCGTTATGCAAGGTGAGGATAAGGATTTCGGTCAGGTCAGCGGAGCCATCGCTCCGGGATTCAAGGCCGAGGTGCCGGGAGTGCTGGAGGCCACAAGGTTCACCAGCATATTCAACAGCGAGAATTTCATCATCGATGACGATGGAAGCAAGGTGGCGGCCGAGCACCTTTTAGCGGATTCCTGCTTTTTCAGGATATTCAATCGCCAGTTCCTCGCCGGTGAGCCGGAAAAGGCGTTGAGGTCGTGGAGCGGCGATGTGGCCATCTCAAAGACTTTCGCCGAGAAACTTGGTGGAGTCGGAGCGGCTGTCGGCAAGCAGATCGCCAACGAGGACAATCCGAATCTGAAGCTGACTGTCTGCGGAGTCTATGAGGACTTCCCTAAGAACGGATCGATCCACGCCGATGTCATCCTTTCCATCGAGGCGATGAGCAAGTGGAGCCTCTCCAACTGGGTCGGCAACGACAGGTACGTGGCTTTCGTCAAGTTGGCCGAAGGGGTTGATCCCGCGTCGCTTAAAGATGCCATCCACGAGATGCAGAAGGCTCACCAGCCTTTGGAGGAAATGGAGAAGAGCGGACTCACTCTCTGGTACTTCCTTTCGCCTTTGGCCACCGAGCACAGCTCGAAGCCGGAGGTCAGGAACCTTGTGTTCATACTTGCCATCATCGCCGCTCTGCTGCTGCTTGTGTCCATTATGAACTACGTCCTTGTGGCCATCTCGGATGTCATCCGCAGAGCGCGTGAGGTCGGAGTCCGCAAATGCTACGGAGCCCAGCCTTGGGACATCAACAAGATCCTGCTCAAGGAGACCGCCTGGAATTTGGGTGTCTCCCTCGCCGTGGCAGCCCTGCTGATCTTTGCGTTCAGGGGTGCGGTTGAATCCCTGTTGGGAGTCCCTGTGAAGGATCTTGTCACTCCGCTTTCCGTCTGGATCATTGTCGGGATTGTGATCTTGGTGTTCCTTGTCTCCGCCGTCATTCCGGCGAGGATGTTCACCAAAATCCCTATTTCCAGCGCCTTCCGAGGCTACAAGGAGAGCAAGCGCCGCTGGAAGATCTCACTGCTTGCCTTCCAGTTCGCCATCAACGCCGTGCTGGTGTCGCTGGTGCTGATCGTCAGCTTCCAGTACCGCAAGGTGCTGAACGCCGATCCGGGCTACAACTACAGCAATCTTGTCTATGAGACATTCCCGTCCTACGACCAGACGAAGATGACAGCCATCGCCGGTGCTCTTCGCCAGCTGCCTGAGGTCGAGGCTGCTGAACTGACCTACGTGACACCTTTGGCGTCAGCTTCCGGCAATAATATTACCCTTCCTGGTGACGACAGGGAACTCTTCAATGTCGCTGATGAATATGGCGCCACGGAAGGTTTCTTCAATATGATGGGCTTCCGGCTCGTCGAGGGATCCGCTCCAAAAGGACCGAATGATGTCGCTGTCAGCAAGTCCTTTGTGACCAAGATGGCGGCTTTCGCCAACTGGTCTGACGGAGCCGTTGGAAAGATTGTCGGCATCACCGAGCACGGGCAGGTCACGATCTGCGGAGTCTATGAGGACTATGTCATCGGAAGCGTCTCTGATCCGGACAACCGTCCGAGCGTGCGTTTCTGCTGGAACAAGGACTTCCTCACCGATGAGGAAAAGGCTGACTTTGACTGGTCAAGGCTGATGCAGACACTTGTCGTGAAGCTCACGGATGTCACTCCGGAGACGATGCGTAAGGTGGAGAAGACAATCCGGGAGGTCGCTCCTGACAGCGACGCCGAGGTGAAGTCTTACGCCGAGACGTTCAGGAGCCTATACGATCCGACGAGGCAGATGAAGAGAACCTACACCCTTGGAGCGTTGTTCGCCCTGCTGATAGCGGTGATCGGCCTGATCTCCTACGTCCGTGACGAGAACTATCGCCGAAGCGCCGAGATCGCCGTCCGCAAGGTCAACGGCGCCCAGTCCTCCGAGATCGTGTCGATGCTCGTGACGGACATCCTGAAGGTGGCTGTCTTCGCGGTGATCATCGGTGACGCAGGCGCCTGGCTTGTGGCTCATTACTGGCTGCAGCAGTTCGCCGTCAAGATCGCCCTCAACCCACTGTTCTTCATCGCCGCCGACATCATCGTCCTGGCCATCATCGTCAGCGTCATCGTGATCGGCTCCCTGAGGATCGCTCACACCAACCCTGTCGAGTCCCTCAAGAACGAGTAGGGTTGGGTTCTCTCGGTCCGCTTTGCGGCGGCCGGGAGGTTGCCACAGCGAACCTTGGCCACCCGCGGCTATAAGCGGGAGGGGCCCAGCCGTCAGGCTGGGAGGGACGGAGCGCGAAGCGCGGA
>OKSN01001664.1_pt1 | contig 10731 bp, 11 predicted proteins | sample 1606191 | NCBI WGS metagenome assembly OKSN01 (sample SAMEA3879535, study PRJEB24766) | human gut metagenome | biome: human-associated habitat; feature: feces | place: USA | collected 1985/1987
AACGCTGGGTCGGATGCCTTTTTCGCACCAGCAGTACTTGGGATGGTTGATGCGGTCGAAGCCTGCCTCATCCCGGAACATAAGGCGCACTTTTCCACAGCCCCTGTGGAGATTTTAGTATCAACGCCTTTTGTGTCCATGAATAGGATTCAGAAAATACTCAAAATGGTTTTTTGTAATTTCCCCTGATTGCCTTTACTTTTCTCCCTTTTTACAGTATAATTAAAATAAGAAAGAAGGTAAAGGCGCCACATCATGAAAACAGTGAAACTCTATTTTACAGGTTTTTGGGAAGACTTTGATAACGAGAACAATCTTTTTACCAGGATTTTAAGAAAAAGGTACGATATTGTTATCGATCCAGTTGATCCGGATTTCCTGATTTGTTCTCCTTTGGGAAGGCCATATGAATATATGAATTACAGCTGTCCCAGAATCATGTACACCGGCGAATTCATCAGCGCCGATTTTACTGCCATAGACTATTTCATCGGTTACGACGATATCGCCTTTGGGGATCGGGCATATCGTTTCCCTCTGTTCTTGTATGATGTTACCCAGTTCACAGATAAACCTCTGACTGAGGATGAAGCCCGGGACATACTGAAGGAAAAGAAATACTTCTGTAATTACATATTTGGTCATGACACCGCTCTTGGAATCCGGGAAAAGATTCTCGAAGCATTGTCTAGCTACAAACGGGTAGAATGCGCCGGGCGGCATCGGAACAATATGCCAAATAACCTAACCTTCAACATGGCAACGAAATTGCCTTTCATGAGAGAGTGCAAATTTACCATTTCCGCAGAAAGCGTTTGCTATCCCGGCTACACTTCCGAAAAGATTGGCCACGCATTCCAGACACACACGATACCAATCTATTTTGGCGATCCAGATATCGATAAAGATTTTAACGAAAGAGCTTTTCTCAATTACAGCCGTTTTCCGAATATAGATGCCCTTGTAGATAAGGTCATTGAGATCGATCAAAATGATGATCTGTACATTGAAATGCTATGCCAGCACCGCTATCATATTGCAGACTATGAAGAGATGAAGTTCATCGGTTTGGAAAATTTCCTGTTCCATATTTTTGATCAGGACAAAGAGGAAGCATACCGCAGGCCACGGTACTACCGATCTTACTGGCATGAGACTTACTTAAAAGAATACAACCATGCCGTGTATACAATCCCATTTCGTGCCTGCAGAAAACTCGGCTGTTGGGAGAGTGACTTTTAAGGAAGCTCTGATTAAATCGGCGAGAGCCGACAGCGAGAGATTTTTCTCTAGACGAAGGGTTCAAAAGCGGAGGAATACTGTATGTATTTCCCGCTTTTGAAGCCGCACGGATAGAGGAAAAGATCCGCTGCTCGGCCGAAGACGATTTATTCAGAGATTCCTTAATAATCTAGGGCGACACCGCACAAATGCGTCTGCGGGTCACAGCGAGTCTTTTGCACCAGCTCCGCAGTTACAAAGCTGGGAAATACATACAGGATTCCTCCGGCTTTGTAACTTTGATCTGGCACAAAATCTTCTGCTATGCCTCCTTGCCGATTTATGCGGTGTTGCCCTAATTGCTTGATCAAACTTAACCACCGGCTGTGCCGGCGGCAAAAATTAGCATCCGGCGAGGAGTAAAGCAGGCAAGAAAAAATTCGTTAATGGGCAAGCTTTTCCGCTTCCGCCGCAAAGACCATATGGAATGATTTTGGAGGTACTCATGAAAGAATTCGTCCGTGTCCTGAAATTCACCTTTTTCTCCATCAGCGCCGGTCTCATCGAAATGGGAAGCTTCGCCCTGCTGAATGAATTTACCCATTTCCCATACTGGCCCTGCTACCTGATTGCCCTGTGCCTGAGCGTACTCTGGAACTTTACCCTGAACCGGAAATTTACCTTCCAATCCGCCGCCAACGTGCCCGTAGCCATGGCAAAGGTTGCCGCCTATTATGCGGTCTTCACGCCTCTGTCCACCCTTCTGGGCAATTATCTGGCCGGCAGTCTGGCGTGGAACGAATACCTGGTAACAATTGTGAATATGCTGCTGAATTTCTCCACGGAGTTTCTCTATCAGCGTTTTTTCGTCTTCGGCAAGTCCCTGGACAGTGCGAAGCAGGCGTAAATGCAAAAGCGAAAAAGCAATGTCACGCAGACGGAATAATCCAGCAAAAAGCAGGACACAAAAGTGTGTCCTGCTTTGTTCGTTCAATTCATCGTCCCCTCGGAGCGGGCGAACAGGTCGCCGATCCGCTGCCTGAGAGCCTTTGCTTCCGGGGTGTCCGACGCGCCGTAGGCGTCGATCCAGTCCGCCGACGCCTGCTGGGCGTCCTTCATGGCGGCAAGGTCGCAGCCTAAGTCCGCCACCCGGAATGCGGGCAGGCCGGACTGCCGGGAGCCGAAGAAATCTCCGGGGCCCCGCAGACGCAGGTCTTCCTCAGCGATCTTGAAGCCGTCGGTGGTTTTGCACAGGGCTTTCAGGCGCTGGAGCGTCTCCGGGTTGCGGTTGTGGGTGGTGAGGATGCAGTAGCTTTTTGCCTTGCCCCGGCCTACCCGGCCGCGGAGCTGGTGCAGCTGGCTCAGACCGAACCGGTCGGCGTCCTCAATGACCATCAGCGTGGCGTTGGGAACGTCCACGCCTACCTCGATGACCGTGGTCGCCACCATGACATCCGCTTCCCCACGGGCGAAGGACGCCATGGCCGCTTCCTTTTCCGCACCCTTCATCTGCCCGTGGAGCAGAGCAATGCGCAGGTCGGGGAAAACCGTCTGCTGCAAGGTCTCCGCCCAGACGGAGGCGGCCTTGATGCCTAGCTCCTCGTTTTCTTCCACCGCCGGGCAGACCACGAAGCACTGATGTCCCTCCGCCACCTGCTTCCGGATAAAGGCGTTGATCCGGGGACGGTAGCTCTCCCCCACCAGAAAGGTGTCCACCGGCTCCCGTCCCGGGGGCAGCTCGTCCAGAATGGATACATCCAGATCGCCGTAGAGGATCAGCGCCAGCGTCCGGGGGATAGGCGTCGCCGACATCACCAGCAGGTGGGGGTCCTCCCCCTTGGCGGAAAGACGGCTGCGCTGTCCCACGCCGAAGCGGTGCTGTTCGTCGGTGATGACCAGTCCCAGATTGTCAAACCGGGTAGACTCCGACAGCAGCGCGTGGGTGCCGATCACCACTTGAATTTCCCCGGCGGCGATGCGCTCCCGCACGTCCTTTTTCTGCTTTCCCGTCATGGAGCCGGTGAGCAGCGCCACGGATACCCCCAGAGGGACGAACAGGGCGCTCAGAGAGGCGAAATGCTGCTCGGCAAGGATCTCCGTGGGCGCCATCAACGCGGTCTGCGCGTGGTTTCTCGCGGCACAGTAGGCGGCGGCCGCCGCCACCATGGTCTTGCCGCTGCCCACGTCTCCCTGTACCAGCCGGTTCATGGGAATGCCCCGACGGAAATCCTCCAGAATTTCCCCCACCGCCCGGCTCTGGGCACCGGTGAGGGTAAAGGGCAAGCTGTCATAAAAGGACGCCATGTCGAAATCCGTATAGGGTTCCGTCTTCTTTTCCTTCCGGGCGGCGCGCATCAGGGCGAGTCCCGCGGAGAATACGAAGAATTCCTCGAAGATCATCCGCTTTTTCGCCAGTTCCGCCTCCGCCATGGAATTCGGCTCGTGGATGGCAAAATATGCCCGCTCGGCAGGCAGAATGCCGTATTTCTCCCGCACCTCGGCGGGCAGTATCTCCTCCGGCGGGGCGCACACCGCCAGCGCCTGCTGCACCAGCCGGAGCAGCGCCGCGTTGGTCAGTCCCGCGGTCAGGGGATAAATGGGCAGAATGCGCCGGGTGGTCACGGGCTGGGACTCCGGCGCCTCGAACACGGGGTTCGTCATGCTGTAGCCGATGAAATCCCCGCTCACCGCGCCGTAGAAAATGTACTCCCGGCCATATTCCAGCTGCTGGGCGGCGAAGCGGCTGTTGAAAAACGTCACGTTCAGCCGCCCGGTGGTATCCGCCACCTGCACCTTGGTCAGGTCCAGCCCCTTGCGGATGTGGCTGGTGCGGGGAGTGTTCATCACCATGGCGCGAAAACAGGCGGGGACATCCGGCTCCAGCTTTTCGATGGGAACCAGCTTCGTCCGGTCCTCGTACCCTCTGGGGAAATGGCAGATGAGATCCCGGAGGGTGAAAATATTCAGCTGGGCAAGCTGCTTTGCCCGCACCTCCCCCACGCCCTTGAGCATTGTGACGGGGTCAGACAGTTTTGCCATGGTTACACCTCCCGGGAAAATCTATGGCAACACCGCACAATTGTGTCTGCGAGTCTCAGCCGTCTTTTTGCTCCACTTCCGCAGTTCCGAAAATGGGAAATACATACAGTATTCCTCCATTTTCGGAACTTTGAATTGGAACAAAAATCCTGCCTGAGACTTCTTGCCGAATTGTGCGGTGCTGCCCTATAGCACATTACGGGCGGTTCTGAACAGATCGGCGATTTGTTCAGAGTTTCCCCTTACAAAATGAAAAAACTCCCTCCAAGCACTGCTCGGAAGGAGATATTTTCAGAGAAATCAGGCCAGCTTGTTCAGCTTCAGAGTCATGCTGCTCTTCTTCCGGGCAGCGTTGTTCTTGTGCAGGAGACCCTTGTTGACAGCCTGATCGACGGCCTTGACGGCGGTCTTGTAAGCAGCGTCGGCGGCAGCCTTGTCACCGGACACCACAGCGGCGTCGAACTTCTTCAGGTTGGTCTTCAGCTCGGACTTGTCAGCCTTGTTCTTCTCGTAAGCGATCTTGGAAGAAATGACATCCTTCTTAGAGGACTTGATATTGGGCATGGATTCCACCTCCTTCTGTTCGTTTTCCATACAAATACGCATTATAACGCCTTGACGCGATAAAATCAACCCTTTTTTCAAAATTTTTTGCCGTTCCGGGCGTAAGAAGCTTCTCCCCGGCCATCCCGCCCCGGTGGGCGGACGCCGGGGCCTGCGCGGAGAATTGTCAAGCCCTAATTTTTGCACAAAAAAATGTTCGTGGTAAAATCCACGACCCGCGGAAAAGTGGGAAATCCGTCGAAGCGTGTCGGATCTTTTTATGTGAACCAAAACTGCATATCCACAGCATGCCCCGCCTGTGGAAAACCCCTGTGGAAAAACCTGTGGAGATTGTGGAAAACTCTGAGTTATCAACAGGATTTTTTGCTCTTTTCTTTTTTTGCTTTTCTTGTGGAAAAGTCTGCATATATCCATGCATATTCCGTTCTCCGCCCAAAAACGGGACGTGTTACGTCACCGTCGGAAGGAAGCCGTTACCGGAAAAACATCGGGGAAAAGTTGTCTTCCTGTAAAAAAATGCTGTCGAAAGCCATTGACGCTTTCTCTCAACTGTGAAAAATTTGTGAAAAACCGCCAAAGAATGATTTGGCGCTTCCGGGGAATACTGGAGAGGAACGGGAATGGAAGCTCCATTTCCCAGTATCACCACACAGGAGGCTGCCATGCAGGGAAAAGTAGAGATATGCGGCGTCAACACATCGAGACTTCACGTTTTATCTCAGGTGGAAATGGACGCCCTGCTCCGCCGGGCGCAGGCGGGCGACGAAGACGCCCGGGAAAAACTCATCGAAGGAAATCTGCGGCTGGTTCTCAGTGTTATACAGCGCTTTGACAAGCGGGGCGAAAACCCCGACGATCTGTTTCAGGTAGGGTGCATCGGCCTTATCAAGGCCATCTCCAATTTTGACCCGGACAAGCAGGTGCGCTTTTCCACCTACGGCGTTCCCATGATCGCGGGAGAGGTGCGGCGGTACCTGCGGGACAACAGTGTCATCCGGGTCTCCCGTTCCATCCGGGATGTGGCCTACCGGGTGCTCCAGTGTAAGGAAGCCCTGATCACCCGCCTGGGGCGAGAGCCGACGCTGGAGGAAATTTCCAAGGAGCTGGAAATCCCTCTGGAGGAGGTCAGCCGGGCGCTGGACGCAGTGTGCGCCCCTGCGAGTCTGTATGACCCGGTCTATTCCGACGGCGGCGACCCGCTGACGGTGATGGATCAGGTGCGGGACACCAAAAACACCGAGGACGGCTGGATGGAGCATATCACCCTGCAAAACGCCTTCCGCGCCCTGAACGACCGGGAAAAGCAGATTCTCTCTCTGCGGTTTTACGACGGGAAGACCCAGATGGAGGTGGCCTCCGCTCTGGGTATCTCCCAGGCGCAGGTGTCCCGGCTGGAAAAGGGCGCCATTGGCGCCATGCGCAAATCCGTCAGCGTTTCGTAGAACAGTCATACTCCTTCCTTCTGGTGCATAGGCTTTTCCAGAGGAGGGTGGGATTATGTCTATGCGATTCACCCAGCTGCAATGCAAAGAGGTCATCTGCGTCAGCGACGGCCGCCGGCTGGGATTTGTTACGGACGTGCAGGTGGAAATTCCCAGCGGGAACGTCTGCGCCATCGTCGTCCCATGCCCCGCGCGGTTTCCGGGGGGCTTCGGGCGGCGGGACGATTTTATCATTCCCTGGAACTGCATCAAGCGCATCGGCCCGGACATCGTGCTGGTGGAGGCGAAGCCCGACGACTGCCGGGTGCCGAGAGGAAAGCCGGGGCTGCCAAGATAGCGCAGCCCCGGCGCAATTCTTTTCCCCGCGCCGGAATTTTTTTGCGTTTTTTGGGAAATAATGCTTGCAATTACGCGTTCCATCCTATATAATGACTCAGCATGGGCTTTGACCCGTGACATTTCAAAACCACACACCCGGGGATCGGCCGCCCCCGTGTCCGGAAGGACGGGCTGCCGGGATGATCGGGGTGGAGGAAAAACAAAAGGAGAAATTGTAAAATGGCTGTCGTATCTATGAAGCAACTGCTGGAGGCCGGTGTGCACTTCGGTCACCAGACCCGCCGCTGGAACCCCAAAATGGCGCCCTACATCTACACCGAGCGCAACGGGATCTACATCATCGACCTGCAGAAGACCGTAAAGAAGCTGGAAGAGGCTTACGCCTTCGTCCGTGACCTGTCCGCCAACGGCGGCAACGTGCTGTTCGTCGGCACCAAGAAGCAGGCGCAGGATGCCATCAAGGAAGAGGCTACCCGCTGCGGCGGTTACTACGTCAACGCCCGCTGGCTGGGCGGTATGCTGACCAACTTCCGCACCATGCGTACCCGTATCGACCGTCTGGCTCAGCTGCGCAAGATGGAAGAGGACGGCACCTTCGCCATGCTGCCCAAGAAGGAAGTCATCAAGCATCAGGCCGAGATCGAGAAGCTGGAGAAGCGCTGTTCATTGTTGACCCCCGCAAGGAGCGCAACGCCATCGCCGAGGCCCGCAAGCTGAACATCCCCATCGTGGCCATTGTGGACACCAACTGCGATCCCGATGAGATCGATTACGTCATTCCCGGCAACGATGACGCCATCCGCGCCATCCGTCTGATCGCCTCCGCCATGGCGAGCGCCGCCATCGAGGGCCGTCAGGGTGAGGACGCCGCCGAGGCTCCTGCCGAAGCGCCCGCCGAGACCGCCGCTGAATAAATAAGCACTTAGGAGGATACGAAAATGGCTTTTACCGCACTGGACGTTAAGAAGCTCCGTGAAATGACCAACGTCGGCATGATGGACTGCAAGAAGGCTCTTCAGGCCACCGACGGTGATATGGACGCCGCCGTGGACTGGCTGCGTGAGAAGGGCCTTGCCAAGGCCGCCAAGAAGGCCGACCGCGTCGCCGCCGAGGGCGTTGCCTATGCTGCCGTCGTAAACGGCATCGGCGTCGTCATCGAGGTCAACTCCGAGACCGACTTTGCCGCCAAGACCGACGCTTTTATGGATCTGGTAAAGAATCTGGCTGCCGTCGTCGCCACCGAGAACCCCGCTGATGTGGACGCTCTCAAGGCCTGCAAATATCCGGGCTCCAACCTGACCGTCACCGAGATCATGCAGGAGAAGGTCATGTCCATCGGCGAGAACATGCAGATCCGCCGCTTCGCCCGTTTTGCCGACAACACCTCCGTTGCCTACGTTCACGCGGGCGGCACCCACGGCGTTCTGGTGAATCTGGCCGTGGAGGGCGGCATTGACGCCACCGAGATCGGCAAGAACGTCGCCATGCAGATCGCCGCTATGAGCCCCAAGTACTGGGACAAGTCTCAGGTGCCGCAGGCCGACGTGGACAAGGAGCTGGCCGTGCAGGTCGCTCTGATGGACAACGACCCCAAGATGGCTTCCAAGCCCGCCGCTGTGAAGGAAAAGATCGCTGCCGGCAAGATGGCCGCTTTCTACAAGGAGAGCTGCCTGCTGCAGCAGGAATTCGTCCGCTCCGACCTCTATAAGGGCGATGTGGCCGGCTACATTGCCGACGCCGCCAAGAAGCTGGGCGGCAAGGTCACCTTCGTTGACGCCGTTCACTACGTCAAGGGTGAGGGCATCGAGAAGAAGGCTGACGACTTCGCCGCTGAAGTCGCCGCACAGATCGCCGGTGCTCAGAAGTAATTCCAATTAGCAACAAAACCTCCCTGACCAAACGGTCAGGGAGGTTTTCTGCGTCTATTTCACCAAAGGCTCCGCAATCAGGAAATAGTATCATACTGAACTCCAATTAAAATCTTTAAAAAAGATTTTAATTGCCCGAAGGGCAAGGAGTTCATATGAGACTTGTTTTGTGATTTCTTTCCTTATAAATCACAAAACTGGCAGCGCCATCAGGCGATGCCTTCCTGATTAAAATCAAAGATTTTAATCAGGAAATAGTATCAAAAGTAGTCGGCAATCATCAGGGGCTTGCGGAAAAATACCTGATTCAGGCAGGGATTCTCCCGTTTGACTTCCAGTCCCGGAAGTGCCCCACGGGATTCCGCAAAGTCCCAGACGCCCGCGATCAGCGCCGAGAAGGTGGGGACGGTCATCACTGCGTCGGTCTCTCCGCCCCGCGTTACGCTCGCTGCTCTGCCGTCTGCGAATGTGACGGTAAAGCTGTCGTTGTTTTCCGGTATCTGGCTGTCCTGAACTGCCACACAGACGGTGCCGCTGCCGATGTACCGCGCCTTTTCCAGTACGGACTTCACATTCACGGCGCGAACCATACCCGCGCTCTGCACGCTCCAGCTGACCGCACCCAGCGACCACTCCGGCATAAAATACTGCATGGCCGGGTTGGCGGGCGTGGAGAATTTCACGAACCGGTGGTCGGAGGACAGGCTCTTATATAGCCGCATCAGCTCATCGAAGCCGCCCTTGTCCGCGAAGCAGAACCGGCTGCAAACCAGATTCCGCCCGTCCGGCTCGTTGGCAAGCCGGAACGTCGTGTAGGCGTTGGGCTTCCCGGCGGCGTCGAAGCAGACATAGGTGAAGTCCTGCTTCACTGCGGGGTCACACTTCCGCGTCCAGTCGTAGTCCTCATCGCCGTGCAGTACCATCATATTATAGTGAGACTCCCAGATGGCGTCCAGCGCGCGGATCTCGGCGGTCATGGGGCAGCCTTTTTCCGCAAGGCGGAAGCTGCCGCCCTCCTTCGGCGGGTTCAGCAGGGACAGGTCCACCGTCCAGCCGTATTTCTGCACGCAGTTTTCGTAGCCGAATTTCCGGTAGTAGGCGGTGGAGAAGGGGTAAAGATAGGAAAAATCATACCCGGAACCGTACATATCCGGCAGCGCTTCCCGGAAGCACGCCCGGATACCGCCCCGGCGGCGGTACTGGGGCAGGGTCGCGACGCCCCCGATGCCTCCCATTTTGCAGGGGCTGCCGTCAAACTGCACAGTGAAATCGGAGACGGTGAAGGTACTCATCATTTCCCCGTCCTCGTCGAAGGCCGCCCAGTGGGTGGCGTCGTCCTTCTCCGGGTTGGCGGGACAATTGGTGTAGGGCATTTCAAAGCAGATGGCGAACAGCTCGTTGACTCTCCGGGCTTCCTCCAAAGCGGTTTTCCGCACGATCATGCTTCTTCCTCCTGCTCCATGTAGGGCGCAAACACCTTTTTCAGCAGGCGGGTGTTGATGTAAGCCGCAGCGGCAAAATAGATGGCGATCCATATAAAACCAACCTGCAAAAACATAGGCAAATTCGTCAGCAGCAGCGCCCACGGAAACACATTGATCACCACGATCAGTGCCGTCCGGGGCAGATACGCCACGCTGAAGATCAGCGCGTTTTTGATCACGGACTTGCTGTCGTTCCGGAACTGGCTCATCAGCGGGAAGGCATAGCCCACCATCATCAGCACGACCACCAGGAACAGCACGAAGGGGAAAAACAGATAGTGCATCCAGCCGCCGGTGCCGAGGAACAGGATGATATTGACACAGGAGGCCGCGCCGAACAGCAGCAGAAACAGCCAGATCAGCGTCGCCTGGCGGAATTCATCCCGGAACGCCCGGAAGTAGTCCTTCACCAGGCTGCCCTCCCGGTCGGTGCCCAGGCGGAAGCACACGGTGTACATCGCCGTGCTGGCCGCGCCGATGGTGACGACCGGCAGGCACGTCACGAGATAGATCACATTCAGAATGATGAGGTCGGCGACCCGGCTCATGACCTGCATGAATTTGGAATCCAGAGAAAAGAAACCACCCATAGAATATACTCCTTCTTTGTTTGCCATCAGTATAGCAAAGTCCACGGATAATTGCAAGGGAGACGGGCAAATCCCGGTGGAAGGGCGGCGGCCACGCCTTAAATAGGCGGTCGAAAAACAGCGAACGGAGGCAGTCCCTTGGCTCCCCCTTTGGGGGAGCTGTCACCGAAGGTGACTGAGAGGG
>OKSN01001667.1_pt1 | contig 10718 bp, 7 predicted proteins | sample 1606191 | NCBI WGS metagenome assembly OKSN01 (sample SAMEA3879535, study PRJEB24766) | human gut metagenome | biome: human-associated habitat; feature: feces | place: USA | collected 1985/1987
TTCTGTGAATTCTGTGGGAACAAAGCGCACCCTAAGTATCTGTGTAAATCTGTGAAATCCGTGGGAGGACATCTCTGTAGGAGGTTCTGTGAATTCGGCGTATTCTGTGGGAGAATATCCCATAGCAGGCGGCGTGGGTATGGCAAGATGCCATACCCTCCTAAGGAGGGATCTGCGGGAGGACACCTAATAAAACTTTGAAGAGAATATGATAATATTAGTGATTTCTATAATTGTGCTCGGCATCATCGCCGCACTGATCGCCAAGCTGAGCAAGCACGACGGCGAGGAGAAGATAACCGTGGTGGAGACATGCGCCACATGCAACGGCACTAACGACAAGTGCGAGCAGGACTGCATGATGGAAGCCGCCACGAAGGACATCGTCTACTACGACGACGAGGAGCTCGACGCGTTCAGCGGACGCCCGTCAGACAGCTACACCGACGAGGAGGTGGAGCAGTTCAGCGAGGTGCTCTACACCATGCGCCAAGAGGAGATAGCCGACTGGTGCCGCAGTCTGACACTGCGCGGTATCAACCTGCCCGACCAGATAAAGGACGAAACATTCATGCTCAGGGAGGGTTAAGGCAATAAAACGCCACAAACAGAGTTATTTATACGTGAAACTATTTAAGACAAGACATATTGTACCCATCCTTCTCGCAGCTGTATTGGTGGTTGCGACAGGATGCTCTACGCAGAAAAACACCGCGCGCACACGCTGGTGGCACTCGTTCAAGGCGCGTTATAACACTTATTATAACGGCTCGTTGGCGTATATCGATGCCTCATTAGAGAAGGAGGAAGGCAACAAGGACAACTTCACCGAGCTTATTCCGCTCTACACCGTGAGCAACAAGAACAGCCGAGAGATAGGCAAGTCGAACTACGACCGCGCCATCGAGAAGTGTCAGAAGACCATCAAGCTGCACAGCATAAAACGCCGACCACAGTGGACAAAGCAGCGCAAGAAGACGGCGAAGGACTTGGAATGGCTCTCGCGCCGCGAGTACAACCCGTTCCTTTGGAAGGCGTGGTTGCTCATGGGACGCTCGCAGTTCTACAAGGGAGCGTTCGACGAGGCAGCTGCCACGTTCAACTACATGAGCCGACTGTACAAGACGCAGCCAGCCATCTACGCCAAGTCGAGAGCGTGGCTCGCCAAGTGCTACATCGAGGAGGGTTGGCTCTACGATGCCGAGGACGTGATACGCAACATGCAGCGCGACTCCATCCACTGGTCGGCACGCAAGGAGTGGGACTACACCTACGCCGACTACTACATACACACGGGCGAATACGAGAAAGCTATACCCCACCTGCGCAACGTGATAAAGCACGAGATGCGACGCAAGCAGCGCGCACGCGAGTGGTTCCTCATGGGACAGATGCAGGCAGCGTTGGGCAACAACGTGGAGGCGATGAAGGCGTTCAAGCACGTGACGAAGCTCAACCCACCCTACGAGTTAGAGTTCAACGCACGCATCTGTATGACGGAGGTGATGTCCGTAGGACAGTCGAAGAAGATGATTGGCAGGCTGAAGCGCATGGCACGCTCGGACAAGAACAAGGAATACCTCGACCAGGTGTACTACGCCATCGGCAACATATACCTCGCACAGAGCGACACCGCACAAGCCATCAACGCCTACGAGCGCGGAGCGGCTAAAGCCACGCGCTCGGGCATAGAGAAGGGCGTGCTGCTGCTGAAGCTCGGCGACATCTACTGGGACAAGGAGCGCTACAACGACGCGCAACGCTGCTACGGTCAAGCCATCGGTATGCTCGACAAAGAGCGCAAAGACTACGAGGAGCTGTCGAACCGCTCGAAGATTCTGGACGACCTCGTGCCATACACCGACGCTATACACCTGCAAGACTCACTGCAGTCGCTCGCCAAGATGAGCGAGAGCGACCGCAACGCTGCCATCGACCGCACCATCGAAGCACTGAAGAAGAAGGAGAAGGAGGAACGCCGACTGCAGGCAGAGCAGGACGCGCAGAACCAGATGAACGGCGGCAACGACATGGCGCAGAACAACCAGTTCGGCAACAACACGACGATGCAGAACCAGCAGAACCTGCAGAACCAGCGCAACGCGCAGTGGTACTTCTACAACCAGATGGCGGTGAGCCAGGGTAAGGCGGCGTTCCAGAAGCAATGGGGCAAGCGCGAGAATGTGGACGACTGGCAGCGCGTGAACAAGACGGTGGTGGCGTTCCAGACCGACGAGCCGGAACTCACCGAGGAGCAGCAGGACTCCATAGCGCAGGCGGAAGCAATAGCCGACTCGCTCGCACTCATCGCTGACAGCGCACAGAACGACCCACACAAACGCGAGTACTACATGGCGCAGATACCGTTCACGGAGGAGCAGGTGGCTGCGAGCAACGGCATCATCGCCGAAGGACTGTACAACTCGGGTGTCATCTTCAAGGACAAGCTCGACAACCTACCGCGAAGCGAGAAGCAGTTCATGCGACTCATCGGCGGCGACTATCCCAACTTTGAGAAGAAGGCGGAGGCTTACTATCACCTCTACCTATTATATATGCGCAAGGGCGACCGACAGACCGCCGACTCGTACGTGGCACGACTCAAGCAGGAGTACCCCGAGAGCGAGTGGACAACACTACTCACCGACCCCAACTTCGTGGAGAACGCACGTCTCGGCGTGCACCTCGAAGACTCGCTGTACGCCGCTACATACGATGCGTTCAAGGCGGCGCGCTATAAGGAGGTGCGCGGCAATGTCGGCGTGTCTGAACAGCGGTTCCCGTTGGGTGCCAACCGCGACAAGTTCCTCTTCATCGGTGGTCTGGGCAAGCTGAACGACGGCGACTACGAGGGCTGCATCGACGACCTGAACACGGTGGTGAAGAAGTATCCGCAAAGCCCTATAGCCGTAATGGCAGGCATGATAGTGAAGGGCGTGAACGAGGGCCGACGGCTGCAAGGCGGCAAGTTCGACCTCGAGAACATCTGGGAGCGACGCTCGCAGGTGCTCAACGAAAGCGACTCGACGGCGGTGCGCGAGTTCTCTAACGACCGCAACGCTGCGTTCATATACATGATTGCGTACCAACCCGACTCGATAGATGCCAACCGTATGCTATTCGAGCTGGCTCGCTACAACTTCACATCGTTCATGGTGCGCAACTTCGACATAGAGGTGGAGCAGGTGGACGGACTGAACCGTATGCTCGTGAAGGGTTTCCGCAACTACGACGAGGCACTGCAGTATGCACGCCAGCTACAGAAGCAGAAGCAGCTGATGAAGCTCGTGGGCAAGAGTCGACAGATAGTAATCAGCGACGTGAACCTGCCGCTGCTCGGCAAGCAGTTCAGCTACGCCGACTACGCCGAGTTCTACGAGAAGAACTTCGCTCCGCTTAAGATAGCAACGGAGGATCTACTCGACATTCCGAAAGAACCAGTCGTTGAGCCAGACGAAAGCGAGACGAAGAAGCCGCAGGACGACTTCGACGAGGAGCAGGACAGCAACCAGAACTCTACGAACACATTCTTCGACGAAGAACCTCAACCTGCGGAAAAGCCGTCGACTGAGGGTGGCGTGGTGAACATCGAGGAGGAACAACCTCAGGAGTCTGCTACCGAAACTGTGGTTGAGGAGGAACCGAAGCCGGAGGTTAAGGAGGAGTCTGCAACGACTGTTGTAGAGGAACCGAAGCCGGAGGTCAAGGAAGAATCTGCAACGACTGCTGTAGAAGAACCGAAGCCGGAGGTTAAGGAGGAGTCTGCAACGACTGTTGTAGAAGAACCGAAGCCGGAGGTTAAGAAAGAGCCCAAGCCGATAGTAAAGGAAGAACCCAAGCAGTTGGAGGACGACTTCTACTTCGGCGAAGACCCTCAGCCTCAGCAGAGCACATCGAAGAAGCAGGGCAGCAAGACCCAGAAAGACAACTTCGACGACGATGAGTATTACGACCTCGACGGTTTTTAACAAAAAAAGAAAGAGCATTATGAGCAACGGATATTTACTGTGGGTAGACGACGAGATTGAACTCTTGCGCGCCCACATCATCTTCCTTCAGAGCAAAGGATACGAGGTGGTGACCGTGAGCAACGGAACAGATGCCATCGAAGAGTGCAAGCAGCACAAGTTCGACCTGGTGCTGCTCGACGAGATGATGCCCGGCATCAGCGGACTCGAAACGCTGCAACAGATAAAGGAGCTGTCGCCTGCCACACCCATAGTGATGGTGACGAAGAGCGAGGAGGAGAACATCATGGATCAGGCTATCGGCTCGAAGATAGCCGACTATCTGATAAAGCCTGTGAACCCCAACCAGATTCTGCTCACGCTGAAGAAGAACATACACCGCAAGCAGATTGTGTCGGAGGTGACGCAGACGGGCTATCAGCAGAACTTCCAGGACATATCAATGCAGATAATGAACTGCAACACGATAGACGACTGGAAGGATGCGTACCGCCGACTGGTACACTGGGAACTGGAGCTTAGCTCTACGGACAGCAACATGACCGAGATGCTGCAGATGCAGAAGGAGGAAGCAAACAACGGCTTCGCCAAGTTCATAAAGAAGCACTACTTGTCGTGGGTGGCACCGGGCGTAACCGAACGCCCGCTGATGAGCCCGGACATCTTCAAGCGCAAGGTATTCCCTGCGATAAACGAGGGCGAGAAGGTGTTCCTCATCGTCATCGACAACTTCCGCTACGACCAGTGGCGCATGCTGTCGAAGGAGATTGGCAACATGTTCGACATAGAGGAGGACATGTACACCAGCATCCTGCCGACGGCTACGCAGTACGCACGCAACGCTATCTTCTCGGGACTGATGCCCGAGCAGATTGAGAAGATGTTCCCCGAGCTGTGGGTGGACGAGGACGAAGACGAGGGCAAGAACCTCAACGAGGAACCGCTCATACGCACGCAGATAGAACGCTACCGCCGCCGCGACTCGTTCTCGTATCACAAGGTGAACGACTCGACGGGTGCCGACAAACTGCTTGCACGCCTCAACGAGCTGACGAAGAACGACCTCAACGTCATCGTGGTCAACTTCATCGATATGCTCTCGCACGCAAGAACAGAGTCGAAAATGGTACGCGAACTCGCAAACAACGAGTCGGCTTACCGCTCGATAACACTCTCGTGGTTCCGCCATTCGGTCATGGCTGACCTGCTCAGCGCACTCTCGCAGATCGACTGCCGCATCATCATCACCACCGACCACGGCAGTATCCGTGCGTCGAAGCCGGTGAAGATAATCGGCGACCGCAACACGAACACCAACCTGCGCTACAAGCTGGGCAAGAACCTCAACTGCCAATCGAAGGAAGTGTTCGTCATCAAGAACCCACAGGAGGCGCAGCTGCCCGCACCAAACATCAGTACGTCGTACATGTTCGCCACCGGCAGCACATTCTTCGCCTACCCCAACAACTACAACTACTACGTGTCGTACTATAAAGACACGTTCCAGCACGGCGGCATCTCGCTCGAAGAGATGCTCATACCGCTGATAACACTAAAGGGAAGGAAATAAAAAAAGCTGCAAGCAGCTTACTGTTATAATAGAAAAACGAAAAAACTATGGAAATAACTCTCTGGCAGACATCAACGAGGCTGCCAAAACATTTGTCGAGAATATGGGCGACGGCAAGGTGTTCGCCTTCTACGGCAAGATGGGCGCAGGCAAGACTACTTTCGTGAAGGCTATCTGCGAGTGCTTGGGCGTAGATGACGTAATCACTTCGCCCACGTTCGCCATTGTGAACGAATACACTTCCGCCACAACCGGCGACGCGATATACCACTTCGACTTCTACCGCATAAAGAAGCTCGAAGAGGTGTACGACATGGGCTACGAGGACTACTTCTACAGCGGTTCGCTGTGCTTCCTCGAGTGGCCGGAGCTGATAGAGGACCTGCTGCCTGAGGACGCAACGAAGGTTACTATCGAAGAGACTGCGGATGGGTCGCGCGTGGTGAAGTTCTAAACTATTTGAACGCGACGCGGTAGGTGCAGCCGTTCTTCCAGTTGCTGCAGCCGTAAGCCGTCTTACCTTTTATGATTGTACCCTTGCCGCAAACGGGGCAAGTGGTGCCGATTATGCTGTCGTCAGCCGACGGCTCGCTTGTTGCGGGCTGCGGTGAGGCGGCAGCTTTTTTTGTTGATGCAGTCGACGACGTTGCAGCAGACTTTGCTGCGGCTTTCTTCGGCGCAGCAGTCTTTTTCTTTTTCGCCTTCTTCAAGTCCTCGTCGGTGGTGATGGTGACACGGCGGTTGCTGTTGTCACGCAGCACGTCGTACACAATTTCCGTCACCTGTTGCTTCAGTTCGTTGATGAAGTCGGCAGCCTCATACTTCTTATGCTCTATATCGCGGAGCTTCTTCTCCCATATGCCGGTCAGCTCGCAACTCTTGAGCAGTTCCTCGTGGATGATATCAATCAGTTCGATACCGGTAGCCGTGGCGATGAGGTTCTTGCGCTCGCGACGTATGTAGTGGCGCTTGAAGAGCGTCTCGATAATGCCGGCACGAGAAGACGGTCGACCGATGCCGTTCTCCTTCAGCGCAGCACGTAGCGTCTCATCGTCGACGAACTTGCCGGCGGTCTCCATGGCACGCAGCAGCGTAGCCTCGGTATAGTACTTCGGCGGTGTGGTCCACTTCTCGGTGAGCGTAGGCGTGTGCGGTCCGCTCTCGCCCTTTACGAATGTGGGCAGAGTGCGCTCCTCGTCCTGCTTGTCGTCATCTTCGGACGAAGATGGTTGTGAGGTGAGAGGTTGTGGGTTGAGGTGTTGAGGTGTTGAGTTTTGTTGTTGAGCGTAGATGGTGCGCCAACCAGGTTCGAGTATCTCCTTTCCGCTCACCTTGAACTCCACATCCTCCACCTTGCCGAGCACGGTGGTGGTAGAGAACTTGCAGTCGGGATAGAACACAGCGATGAAGCGACGCGCAATGAGGTCGTAGACGTTGCGCTCCATGTCGCTGAGTGCAGACGCAGGCACGCCGGTCGGGATGATGGCGTGGTGGTCGGTCACCTTAGATGTGTCGAAGACACGCTTCGACTTGGGCAACTTCTTGCCGGCAAGCGGCTGTATGTACTGCTCGTAGCCGCGCATACCGGTGAGAATGCCGGCACACTTCGGGTAGATGTCGTCGCTCAGGAACTGCGTGTCGACACGCGGATAGGTAGTGAGCTTGCGTTCGTAAAGCGACTGTATGAGGTTGAGCGTTGTCTCGGCACTGTATGAGAACTTGCGGTTGCACTCCACCTGCAGCGAGGTGAGGTCGAAGAGGCGTGGAGGAGCCTCGTTGCCGTTCTTCTTCGATACGCCCGTCACCTCGAACGGCTTGTCGGCGATGGTGGCGAACGCCTGCTCGCCCTCCTCCTTCGTCGTGAACTTGCCCTTTGTGGCTGTGAAGAGTGTGTCGCGATAGATGGTAGAGAGCACCCAATAAGGCTCGGGCACGAACGAGTCGATCTCCTTCTGGCGGTTGACGATGAGCGCGAGCGTAGGTGTCTGCACACGACCGATGCTGAGCACCTGTCGGTTCTGTCCGTACTTGAGCGTGTAGAGGCGCGTGGCGTTCATGCCCAGGAGCCAGTCGCCGATGGCGCGGCTCAGTCCGGCTACGTACAGCGGCTGGTACTCACTCTGATCCTTCAGCGAGTTGAAACCCTCGCGGATTGCCTCGTCGGTCATCGACGATATCCAAAGACGCTTCACCGGGCACTTCGCCTGCGCCTTCTGCATCACCCAACGCTGTATCAGCTCACCCTCCTGTCCGGCGTCACCACAGTTGACGATGCAGTCGGCAGCCTGCATGAGACGCTCGATGACACTGAACTGGCGTTTGATGCCGTCGTCGTCGATGAGCTTGATACCGAAGCGCGGCGGTATCATCGGCAACGCCGAGAGACTCCAGTGCTTCCAATGCTCGGTGTAGTCGTTGGGCTCTTTCAGCGTGCAGAGGTGGCCGAAGGTCCACGTCACTTGGAAGCCATTGCCCTCCATGTATCCGTTGTGGGAAGTTGTGGCACCCAATATGCGGGCTATATCTTTGGCTACGCTTGGTTTCTCGGCTATGCAGACTATCATTTGTTTCTGTTTTTTAAATTAAATACGAAGTGCAAAGTTACTTAAAATTATTGAGTTTCGCACGACGAGTTCCATATATCTTGCGCAATTACGCAGCGGATACAATCCGCTATATTTCCTCCGGAAGCACGCCCGAGGCGTTGCTTCCGAAAGAAATTTTGGTCTTTTAGCGTTTTTTTTTTACACTAATTAACACTTTTGTGTCCATTTGTATCACTAATCTGAACTATTTAGACTAACTTTGCAGCGTTTGCATTATGCATACACACAAAAAACAAAGGCACATCAAACGCATACTTACAACAAGGACTATATTTAGAGAATTAAAGAGTAATTATAAATTAGTATTCATATAACCCCAAAATGAAGAATAATGAGTAACACAATACATAGCCCACACGAGAACAAACTATTGAAGATGTCAGTATTGCTTGGTGATCTCATCATCATCAATCTATTGTACTGGCTGTTTTGTTGCGTTTTAAAATATGACACCGACATCGACGCAATGCGCCAAACGATGGTGGTAGGCTCTATCGTATATTTAGCTTGCACAATGGACTATGGTGTCGTGCTGCATCATCGCAAGGTGAGCAACCACCAGATTATCATGCGTGTGATGCAGAACTTCTTCGTAAGTGCAATCGGTTGCATTCTCATGTTCGCCATCGGTGACTTCCAACACATGCCGTTATTCAGAATGATAGAGTTTTGGATGACTGCATTCGTCGGTGTTTCTATCTTCCGCATCATAACACGTCAGGTTGTTGCAGCATGGCAACGTATGCCGAAGCACGCCCATAACGTGGTGTTCGTAGGAAGCAACAGCAACGTGCGCAACATGTATCGCCAGATGACCACACCAAACGACTTAGGTTCCAACGTGCTGGGCTACTTCGACCACCAACCCAACGAGAAATTCTCCGAGCTATGCACATATCTCGGCACACCGCAGGAGATGCCAGAGGTGCTGAAGGAGCACAGCAACGTACACGAATTGTACTGCTGTCTGCCCTCACGCTTCAGCGAGGAAATCCTTGAAGTGATACGCTACTGCGAGCATCACTTCATCCACTTCTATTCGATGCCCAACGTCAGCAACTATCTACACCATCGTATGCACCTCAAAGTGCTGGGCGACGTACCTTACTTGAGTCTCTACAACGAGCCGCTGAGCCTCATCGAGAACCGCTTGATAAAGCGCACGTTCGACTTCGTGGTGTCGCTGACATTCCTCTGCACGCTCTTCCCCATCATACTCGCCGTTGTGGCTATCGTTACGAAGACAACAATGCCAGGACCGTTGTTCTTCCGACAGAAGCGCACCGGACTTAACGGCAAGGAGTTCTACTGTCTGAAGTTCCGCAGCATGAAGGTAAACAAAGACTCCGACACGCTGCAAGCCACAAAGAACGACCCGCGAAAGACGAAGTGGGGCAACATAATGCGCAAGACAAACATCGATGAGCTGCCACAGTTTATCAACGTACTGTTAGGACAGATGAGTATCGTGGGTCCACGCCCACACATGGTGAAGCACACCGACGACTACTCGAAGCTCATCGACAACTACACGGTGCGCCACTATATCAAGCCTGGCATCACCGGTTGGAGCCAGGTGAACGGCTTCAGAGGCGAGACAAAATACCTATCGCAGATGGAGGGACGCGTGGCTGGCGACATCTGGTACTTGGAGCATTGGAGCGTATGGCTCGACATATATATAATGTATAAGACCGTGGCTAACGTCATCGTTGGCGATAAGCAGGCGTTTTAAGATATGAAAGGCACACCAAGCGGTGTGCCTTTTTTGTTGGCGTAACGAAATTGTAACAGTTTGGTAGTACGTGTGAATACAATTATATATAACTTTGCAAGCAGAACAAAGATATAGCAGTTATGAAACAAAACCAGAAAATCCTCGTTGTTGACGACGAGCAAGATTTGCTCGAAATCCTCAAGTTCAATCTCGAAACAGAAGGCTACGAGGTGCAGACCGCCACATCAGCCGAAGAGGCACAGACGCTCGACATAGCATCGTTCGACCTGCTGCTGCTCGACGTGATGATGGGCGGCATGTCGGGGTTCGCCCTCGCCCGACTGCTGAAGGACGACCCACAGACAGCCCGCGTGCCTATCATCTTCCTCACCGCCCGCGACACAGAGAACGACACCGTGACTGGTTTCAACCTCGGTGCCGACGACTATATATCGAAGCCATTCTCGCTGCGTGAGGTGATGGTGCGCGTGCGTGCCGTGCTGCGCCGCACAGCCACTGAGAACGAGGAGGAAGAGGCGCACCTCATCACCTACCAAGGCATCGTGATGAACCTCGACAAGAAGACCGTAGCCATCGACGGCGAGGAGATAGCGTTCACGAAGACCGAGTTCGAACTGCTCCACTTGCTGCTCGACGAGCGCGGACGCGTGTTCTCGCGCCAGGAACTCATCGACCGCGTATGGCCGAAGGACGTGCTGGTGCTCGACCGCACCGTGGACGTGAACATCACACGCCTGCGCAAGAAGATAGGTCGCTTCGCGAAGTGCATCGTGACACGTCTCGGATTTGGATATTACTTTGACGCATAGGAGGGTATGGCATCCTGCCATACCCAC
>OKSN01001672.1_pt1 | contig 10691 bp, 10 predicted proteins | sample 1606191 | NCBI WGS metagenome assembly OKSN01 (sample SAMEA3879535, study PRJEB24766) | human gut metagenome | biome: human-associated habitat; feature: feces | place: USA | collected 1985/1987
TAGGAACGGCAAAATTTTTTACACTTCTATTACTTCTTTATCGCACATCAGTAAAATCGCAGGGCATGAAACAGCTTATGGCCGGCGGCGGTGTGGCGCTCATCGGTATGATTCTCGTGCCGCTGCTCAAAGGGCTGTTCGGTTAATCCCGTCCATGCCGCAATGTAAAACCCTTCGCCCCTGCCCGCCTGACACGGGCGGGGGCGGGAAAGGAGGGCCATCCCATTGGACCTGATATGGGAAAAATTCACCGAATGGCTCAAGGAGCTGCTGGTGGACGGCATCATGGATAACCTCACCGGCCTCTTTGATAACGTCAACGCCAAGGTCGCGGAGGCGGCGGGACACATCGGCAGCACCCCGCAGGCGTGGAACGCCGGCATTTACAGCATGATCCGCTCCCTCTCGGACAACGTGATACTGCCCATCGCCGGCGTGATCCTCGCCTTCGTCATGACGCTGGAGCTGATACAGCTTATCGCGGACCGCAATAACCTCCACGACATCGACACATGGGTATTCTTCCGCTGGGTATTCAAAACGGCGGCTGCCGTGCTCATCGTGTCCAACACATGGAATATCGTCATGGGCGTATTCGAGGCGGCGCAGAGCGTGGTCAACCGCGCCTCCGGCCTTATCGTGGGCAACACCTCCATCAACCTTGCCGACCATATCGCGGACCTTGAGGCGCGGCTGCTGGAGATGAACGTGTGGTCGCTCTTGGGGCTGTGGCTGCAATCCTTCGTGGTGGGCTTCACCATGTGGGCGCTGACCATCTGCATCTTTATCATTATCTACGGCAGAATGATCGAGATATACCTCGTCACCAGCATCGCGCCCATCCCCATGGCCACCATGATGGGCAAGGAATGGGGCGGCATGGGGCAGAATTATCTCCGCTCCCTGTTGGCTTTGGCGTTTCAGGGCTTTCTCATCATCATCTGCATCGCCATCTATGCGGTGCTGGTACAGAATATGCTCATAGATGACAACATTTCCACGGCCATCTGGCTGTGCATGGGCTACACGGTGCTGCTCTGCTTCACCCTGTTCAAAACCAGCAGTCTCGCAAAGTCAATTTTCAACAGTCATTAGGGAGGTGAAATCAACATGAACAAATCCACAAATCCTGAACAGGGAAAACTGGCGCGACTGTTTGCGCGGCTGGATGAAAACCTCGCCGCCTTACAGGGCGAGTGGGAGCAGATGAGCAGATATGACCTGATCTGTAACTCCGCCGCTATCACCGCCGTGCGCCAGACCCATGAATACCTGACCACCACCCACGGCATTGAGCCGGAGGAGGTGGACTACCTGCTGCTGTTCGATAACCCCTTGAAGGCGGCGGCGGACAAGTGGCAGGAGCGCATGGAGGATACGAGCGACCTTTGCTTTGCGCTGGATGAGGTGTTTGAAAAGCGGGACGCCTTGCAGAGCTACGCGCCAAGCAGCGTCGAGCGCCGCGTGTCTGTGCTGGAGAAGCTCCGCACATCGGCGGAGCACACACCTGTAAGGGCGGTCAAGGGCAAGGAGGCGGAGCTTTGCTGACGCTTATCCCCATTTCTCTGTCCGAAGCAAATGCCTTCGTCACCACTTGGCACCGCCATCATAAGCCCGTCGTTGGACACAAGTTTTCCATCGGCTGCGAGGCAGGCGGGCGTCTGATTGGCGTCACCATCGTGGGGCGTCCGGTCAGCCGGTATCTGGACGACGGGAAAACACTGGAGGTCAACCGCCTTTGCACCGACGGCACCAAAAACGCTTGCAGCTTTCTTTACGCTGCTGCGGCACGGGCGGCGCGGGCAATGGGCTATCAGCGGATCATTACCTATACGCTGGACACCGAAGGCGGCGTAAGTCTGCGCGCTGCCGGCTGGCACTGTGCGGGACGGGCAGGCGGCACGGCATGGACAGGCGCAAGAGCGCCGAAGGCCGGACAATACCCGGCGCAGATGAAGCTCCGCTATGAAAAAGCACTATGACATAGGAGGTAAATCAACATGGCATACGTTCCCGTACCCAAAGACCTGAACGCGGTCAAGACCAAGGTGCTGCTGAACCTGACAAAACGGCAGCTCGTATGCTTCAGCGCAGGGGCGGCGCTGGGCGTTCCGCTGTTCTTCCTGCTCAAAGCCCATACCGGCGTCAGCACGGCGGCGATCTGCATGATCCTGCTCATGCTGCCCTTTTTTCTGCTGGCCATGTATGAGAAGAACGGACAACCCCTTGAAAAGATCGTCCGCAACATCGTGCAGGTCTGCTTCCTGCGCCCCAAGCAGCGCCCCTACGCAACCAATAATTTCTACGCCGTTCTGGAACGGCAGGACAATTTAGACCGGGAGGTGTATCGCATTGTCCACCCGCACAAAACTCACCCGCGCCGAACGCAGGCAGATCGAGGCCGCCATCGCAAGAGCGAAGCGGCAGGATAAGAAACAGAAGTCCGCACAGGACAGCATCCCGTTTCAGCGGATGTTCCCCGACGGCATTTGCCGCGTGACGGACAGCTACTACACGAAAACCGTCCAGTTTCAGGACATCAACTACCAGCTCAACCAGAACGAGGACAAGACCGCCATCTTTGACGGCTGGTGCGACTTCCTCAACTACTTTGACAGCTCCGTGCGCTTTCAGCTCTCCTTCGTGAATATGTCCGCCAACAAGGACAATTACGCAAGGTACATCACCATCTCGCCGCAGGGCGACGATTTTGACAGCATCCGTCTGGAATACACCCAGATGCTCCAGAACCAGCTTGCCCGCGGCAACAACGGCCTCATCAAGACCAAGTACCTGACCTTCGGCGTGGAGGCGGACGGACTGAAAGCGGCAAAGCCGAGGCTGGAGCGCATTGAAACGGACATCCTCAACAACTTCAAGCGCCTCGGCGTGGCGGCGGAGCCGATGAACGGCACGGAGCGGCTGCGGCTGCTGCACGGGATGCTGCACATGGACGAGCAGGAGCCGTTCCGCTTCTCGTGGGACTGGCTGGCACCATCGGGCCTTTCGGTCAAGGACTTAATCGCGCCCAGCTCCTTTGAGTTCCGCACCGGGCGCTCCTTCGGCGTCGGCAGGCGCATCGGCTGCGCCAGCTTCTTGCAGATTTTAGCGCCGGAGCTGAACGACCGGATGCTGGCGGACTTCCTCGACATGGAAAGCTCCCTCATCGTCAGTATGCACGTCCAGTCCGTGGATCAGGTCAAGGCCATCAAGACCATCAAGCGCAAGATCACCGATTTGCAGAAAATGACCATCGAGGAGCAGAAAAAGGCCGTCCGTGCCGGATACGACATGGACATCATCCCCTCGGACCTCGCCACCTACGGCACGGAGGCGAAGAAGCTGCTGCAAGACCTCCAGAGCCGCAACGAGCGAATGTTCCTGCTGACCTTTATTGTGGTCAACACCGCAGGCAGCCGCCAGCAGCTTGACAACAACGTATTTCAGGCAGCCTCCATCGCCCAGAAGTACAACTGCCAGCTCACACGCCTTGATTTCCGGCAGGAGGAGGGGCTGATGTCCTCTCTGCCGTTAGGACTGAACCAGATCGAGATACAGCGGGGCCTGACCACATCAAGCGTCGCTATTTTTATCCCCTTTACCACGCAGGAGCTGTTTCAGGATGGGAAGGAAGCCCTGTACTATGGTCTGAACGCACTTTCCAACAACCTCATCATGGTTGACCGAAAGAAGCTCAAGAACCCCAACGGTCTGATTCTGGGTACCCCCGGTTCCGGCAAGTCCTTCTCCGCAAAGCGTGAGATCACCAATGCCTTCCTCACCACCAGTGACGACATCATCGTCTGTGATCCCGAAGCCGAATATGCGGCACTGGTGACGCGGTTGAAGGGTCAGGTCATCAAGATCAGCCCATCCTCCACCCAGTATATCAACCCCATGGACATCAACAGCAATTACTCCGAGGAGGACAATCCCATTGCCCTGAAATCCGATTTCATTCTGTCCCTGTGCGAACTGGTTGTGGGCGGCAAAGAGGGACTTCAGCCCGTGGAAAAAACGGTCATCGACCGCTGCGTCCATCAGATTTACCAGACCTATTTTGAGAACCCGGTTCCCGAACAGATGCCGATTCTGGAAGACCTCTACAACGCCCTGTTGAAGCAGGAGGAAAAAGAGGCGCGGCATGTGGCAACGGCGCTGGAAATCTATGTCAAAGGCTCTCTGAATCTGTTTAACCACAGAACCAATGTGGATGTGAATAATCGATTTGTCTGCTACGACATCAAAGAGCTGGGCAAGCAGATGAAGAAGATCGGTATGCTCATTGTTCAGGATCAGGTATGGGGGCGTGTTACCGCCAACCGCTCTGCCGGCAAGTGTACCCGGTACTATGTCGATGAGTTCCACCTGCTCCTCAAAGAGGAACAGACCGCTGCCTATTCCGTGGAAATCTGGAAGCGGTTCCGAAAGTGGGGCGGCTGCCCGACCGGTATCACCCAGAATGTGAAAGACCTGCTGACCAGCCGGGAAGTTGAGAATATCTTTGAGAACTCTGACTTTATCATCATGCTGAATCAGGCGGCGGGTGACCGGCAAATTCTTGCCAACACCCTGAACATCTCTCCCCACCAGCTGTCCTATGTTACCCATTCCGGTGAAGGTGAAGGATTGCTGTTCTATGGCAATGTCATTCTCCCGTTCGTCGATCACTTCCCCACAAATCTGGAGCTGTATCGCATCATGACCACCAAGCTGTCTGAGGTCACGCCGGAAAAGGAGGCGTAAATGGCCAGCAAGAAGCCTCGCCTCCAGTTCACAGAGGATTCTGGCAGTGCGGCGGATTCCAGGATGCGTAAACCGGCGCAGCCGAAACTCCTGACAGATGAGCAGAAAGCCAAAGCACGGAAAGAGCAGCTTCGGTTCGGAAAAAAGGAAAACGCTGCCCCAGTTGACCTGAATACCCGTCAAGGAGTTGTCAGAAAGGGTGTCGCGAAACGCGACACCATTTCTGCACGGGCATCGTCAAGTGTCATCAAGCGTGAGGCTGCGGAGGCAAATCAGGACGAGAATGTCGGTACGCAGGCACTTCAGGAGGGAGTTGCCACGGCTGAAGGCAGCATTCGGGAAATCGAAAACGCCCGATACAGTCATAAGCTCAGACAGGTGGAAAAAGCTGGGAAGCTCGAAAAGAAGGCGGATAAGGCAAATCTTGAAGCCCAGTATCGGGAGGCGATGGACAAGGCCGATGCTGTCACATCCAATCCCATCTCCCGTTGGCAGCAAAGGCGGAAAATCCGTAAGGAGTACTACGAAGCCAAGAATGCCGTCCAGAATGCAGCCAACACCGCTAAGACCGCCAGGTCTGTGACGGAGCGTCTGAAAGATGGCTTTGAGGCAATTCGGACAACTCTTTCCACCAGCACCGGCTTGCGGTCTGTGCTTGCCGTTGCAATGGCTTTCCTGCTGATTGTGGCACCGTTCCAATCCTGCTCCGTGATTACCGGCGGCGTGCTCACCACGGTAACAGCTACCTCGTGGCCTGCCGATGACATCCAGATCACCCGCGCGGATGCCTACTACACAAAACTCGAAGCCCAGCTTCAGAAGAAGATCAACACTGTGGAATCCCGTCACCCCGGCTGTGAGGAGTATCACTACAATCTGTCGGAGATTGGTCACGATCCCACCATGCTCATCAGCTACCTGTGTGCCAAGTATCAGGACTTCACTTTCAATCAGGTGAAGTCGGAACTGGAAACCATTTTCAATCTGCAATACCATCTTTCCGAAGAAATCCGAACCGAGACCCGTGTTACTACCCGGACGGTTCAGGTTGGCGACTACATCGGTCAGGTGGTCACAAGTGCCTATTGCAGCTGTCCCATCTGCTGCGGTATATGGTCTGGCGGTCCAACTGCTTCCGGTGTCTACCCACGAGCAAACCATACCATTGCTGTTGATGCAAACAATCCCCGTCTGCCCATGGGTACAGAGATCATCATGAATGGCACGCTCTACAAGGTGGAAGATACCGGCAACTTTGCACGGTACGGTGTGGACTTCGATGTGTACTATGACAGCCATCAGGCCGCTCTGAATCATGGGCACCAGACATGGGATGCCTACTATGCTGGCGGTAATGGCGGCTCCATTACCATCACCGAGGAAGAATCCGTGGACATCTGCTATGTCACCCTCACCGCCTCCGACTTCGAGAGCGTCCTGCTCAACCGGCTCAATGCCGAACAGCGTGAGATGTATGACATTTACCAGATCACCAAGGGCAATCGCATCATGTTCGGTTCTCCTGTTGACCTGAATTGGCACAATGGCATTCTGTATGGATATGGCTATCAGTGCTCCGGAGATATGGTGATTGAGAACAGCCAGATGGAGGTTCTTGTTCCCAGCGGCACGCCGGTGCTTTCCGTCATGGATGGGCAAGTGGTGAGAATCGCCAGCGGTGTGATTACCCTCAAGAACGAAAAGGGTTACACCGTGAAAATTGGTGGCTGTACCAATATCACCGTTCCCGTTGGCACCGAAGTCACAAAGGGACAGCCCATCGCGCAGATTGGCAGTGCGGGCAAAATGACACTTTCTTTCAGCTATCGGAACAACAGCTTTAACCCCTACTTCTATCTGAATGTCGGAAGTATCCTGGATTCCGTAGAGGTTGAGGCCACCGGAAAAGCCGCTCAGCTGATTGCCAAGGCAGAGCAATACCTGGGTACACCCTATGTTTGGGGAGGGTACAGCCCCAGCGGTTTCGACTGCTCCGGCTTTGTGTCCTATGTGGTCAACAACTGCGGCGCTGGTTTCAGCTTTGGACGGCTAACCGCAGAAAGCTGGCGGCAGCAGTGCAGCATCATATCCGCATCCCAAGCGCGTCCTGGTGACCTGATCTTTTTCCAGGGAACCTACAATACCAGCGGAGCCTCCCATGTCGGCATCTATCTGGGAGATGGGAAAATGATTCATTGCGGAAACCCCGTGAAAATCAGCAGCATCAACACGGCCTACTGGCAGCAGCATTTCTACTGTTATGGCAGAATCCCCGGCATGTAGTCGGGGATTCTCAACTATGTGAAGGAGATTTGAAATGAGTATTAAACTGGACAAACTCGGTGCAGACCGTGATCGCGCCTTGCGCAAACGCGATGAATGGGATGCTAAGTACAAAGAACTGGACCGGCTGTACAAAGAGCGAGAGAACACCGAAATCCACGACATCGTACACGCCGCAAACCTGACCCCTGACCAGCTGGCGCAGCTGCTTCAGTCCCTCGGACACGGCCTGCCTGCCGGCGAGATTCCCGAAGAAATCACCAAGCCCACAACCGAAAACACAAACACCACTTCTATGGAGGAAATCGAAGATGAAGCGTAAACTCTTTTCCCTGTTTCTGACTGCACTGCTCTGCATGAGCCTGATTGCAGTCCCGGCATCTGCCCAGTCCAATGAAAACGAAGAACCCCTGCCCCCGCTGACACCGGAGGGCAACATGAATCTGGTGGACGACATGATCACCGCATCCGGTAAGCAGTTTATCACGGTGACAACCAGAGATGGCAACTATTTCTATATCATCATCGACCGGGATAATAATGGGAATCAGGCCGTCCATTTCCTGAATCAGGTGGATGAAGCAGATCTGCTCAATCTGCTGGACGAAGATGAATTGAAGGACTATACCGAATCCCAGAAGCCCACGGAACCAGCTCCCGCCGAACCGGTGCAGACACAGCCTACGGAGCCTCCCGTGGTGACGGAAGAAAAAGGGAACGGCAACTTGGCTGCACTTCTGCCGGTTGTCCTTCTGGCCGCAGGCGGCATTGGCGGCTTTCTTATGCTGAGCAGTTCCAAGAAAAAATCCCAGCAAGTGAAGCCTGATCCTGATGCGGACTACCAGGAAGATGACGAGTTTGAGCTGCCGGAGGACAGCTACGACGAGGAATGACCCTATCTGTGGGGGCAGCTTTCGGGCTGCCCCCACCCAACTGACAGCCTGAATTATTCAGATCGGTCTTGAAGTTTGAAATGCGCTACGCTATAATCGCATTGGAACAATAGCTTATGTCGACTTTGGTTGACACCTGCAGCGAGTCGCTGTCGGGAGGCAAAGAATCTTCTCATTCGCTTCACTCAGACGAACTGCTTGCGGTATTTCAGCACACTTGCGTGTGCTTCTGGATACCCCTGCGCAGTTCGCCATACATCATTGTATTGTTCCAAAACAGGAAGGGAGGAAAGTTTCATGATTATATACAGGGAGCTTTCCTCCCTCGAACAAGACTTGGGCATCAGTGCCAAGACTATGTATGCTGTCAGCAACAATCTCGGAAAGCACTACCATACTGTGAAGCTCCCGAAAAAGAATGGTGGTTATCGTGAGCTTTCTGTCCCAGATCCTTTACTCAAGTCCATTCAAAAGCAAATCACAAACACGCTGCTGGTTCATATGCCGATTTCTCGGTATGCAACCGCCTATTGCTACGGAAGTTCCACGCTGCGCAATGCAAAGCATCATATCGGTAAGCGTGTTGTTCTGAAGCTGGACATTCTCCATTTCTTTGACAGCATCCGATACTCCACAGTAAAGGATGTCGCTTTCCCACCGAAGATTTATTCGGAACCGCTGCGCATCCTCCTGACGATGCTGTGTTATTGCAAAGATGTCCTGCCCCAGGGAGCACCCAGCTCACCGGCAATTACCAATATCATCATGTTCTCATTCGACGAGCATCTTGGGCAATGGTGCCGGGAGCGGAACATTGCATATACCCGGTATTGCGATGACATGACTTTCTCTGGCGGCTTCGATCCCGCAGAAGTGACAGACTTTGTCAGGCTGGAATTGAAGAAACTGGGGTTCCTCCTGAATGAACAGAAAACCCAGGTTCAACGCCCTGGACAACAGCAGTCCGTTACAGGAATTGTCGTAAACGAGAAGATGAGCATCCCTGCGGAATACCGGCGCAAGCTGCGTCAGGAGATATATTTCTGCCAGAAATACGGCATTCAAAGCCATCTTCAGCGGCTTGGACTTGAGATTCCAGAGGAAACATACCGAGTGAAACTATTGGGCAGAGCGAACTATGTGCTGCAAGTAATGCCGAACGATTCGCAGATGCTGGACGCAAGAAACATACTACTCGGCTTGGCACGCGGCTCCAACTGAGCCATATATAACAGGATATACGAATAGAGGGACACTGATCGTTATGGTTGGTGTCCCTTTTCTGTTACCCCCGTACATACCATCAAAAGGAGGAAACGCCAATGTATCATTTGGTAGTCACCGAAAAGCCGTCAGTCGCACAGTCGATTGCCGCCGTAATCGGAGCCAGACAGCGAAAGGACGGATATCTGGAAGGGAACGGATATCTCGTCAGCTGGTGCATCGGTCATCTGGTAGAGCTGGCAGACCCGACTGCATACGGCAATTTCGAAAAATGGAGAAAGGAGGATTTACCCATACTGCCGGACAAGTGGCAGTACCAGATTTCATCTCGGACGAAGAAGCAGTTTGAGGTGCTGCGCAGCCTCATGCTCCGTCCTGATGTAGACCGGCTGATCTGTGCCACCGATGCCGGTCGTGAAGGAGAGCTGATATTCAGGCTTACCTATCATCAGAGTGGATGCAGGAAACCTTTTGACCGCCTTTGGATTTCCAGTATGGAGGATTCCGCTATTCGCGAGGGATTCCAAAAACTGAAGCCGTCCGCCCAATATGATTCCCTCTATCATGCCGCCCTGTGCCGGGAGCGTGCCGATTGGATAATCGGCATCAACGCTACCCGGCTTTTCTCATGCCTGTATGGTCAGCCGCTTGCCATTGGCAGAGTTATGACACCGACATTGGGCATGACCGTCCAGCGTGAGGCCGCGATTGCCGCGTTTATACCGGAACCTTTCTACACAGTCCAGCTCTGTGCCGATGGCATTGATCTGGGAAGCAAGCGTTTTGCTGACCGGAACAGCGCAGCCAGTCTTCTGGCAGCCTGCAAGAAAGAAGATAATGTATTGATTCAGTCCATCGAACAGAAAGAGCGTACAGAGAAAGCCCCTGCACTCTATGACCTGACAACACTTCAGCGGGATGCGAATCGTATTCTCGGTTTCACAGCCCAGCAAACCCTCGACTACACACAATCCCTATACGAAAAGAAGCTGGTCACCTATCCCCGGACGGACAGCCGCTATCTGACCGAAGATATTGCACCGGTTTTGGAGCAGCTGATTCCCACCATTTCTTCGCTGTTCCATGTGAGCGGTGAAGTGGTTCTGCACAGCGAGCAGGTCATCAACAACAAGAAGGTATCCGATCACCATGCCATCATCCCCACAATTACGGTTGCCAGTGTGAATCTCGAAACCCTCCCCAAGGGAGAACAGGAGATTCTGCGATTGATTTCTATTCGGCTGCTGGCAGCTGTTGGGGAGCCGTACAGATTTATTGAGACCACCGTAACCGCTGAGTGTGCAGGTGAGGTATTCACCTCCAAAGGCAAGGCTGTCCTTAGTGAGGGCTGGAAAGGCATCGTAAATCAGTTCTTCCCGGAAAAGGCCAGTCCTGAGAAAACGATCTCCAATACCGAAACCGACGCTGTTGTTCCCGTCACGAGTGCCCAAATCAAAGAAGGAAAAACCACGCCTCTAAAGCATTTCACTGATGTGATATTTTGTGAGCGTAAGGAGTGGATAGGAATTGAAGAAAGGAGTTCAG
>OKSN01001673.1_pt1 | contig 10689 bp, 4 predicted proteins | sample 1606191 | NCBI WGS metagenome assembly OKSN01 (sample SAMEA3879535, study PRJEB24766) | human gut metagenome | biome: human-associated habitat; feature: feces | place: USA | collected 1985/1987
ACCATGCTGCTTGGTAAACTCGATTAAATGGGCTATTTCACTAGGCGTTGCCTCTCCGTTCTTTATCTTCACGGCAATCTCTTCCGCTGTTTTATTCTTCACGGTATTGAGTACATGGAGTACGGGCAGGGTCAACTTCCCTTCCACCATATCATTTCCGGTAGGTTTGCCTATTTCCTTGCTCTCGGAGTAATCGAAAATATCATCCTTTATCTGAAAACAAAGCCCGATATATTCACCGAACAGACGCGCAGATTCCGCCTTTTCATCGCTGGCTCCCACCGAGAGAGCGCCCGCCTTCGTACAAGCTGCAAAGAGCACGGCCGTCTTCTTGCGGATAACGTCGAAATAGACTTCCTCGGAGAAATGAAGATTGCTGACGTTGGAAAGCTGCAGAAGTTCACCATCTGCCAAATCCTGCCCCAGGCAAGAGACGATATCGATAATGTCATGGTTACGGGTCATGCTCACTTGCACCAACGCTGTTGCAAGCAGATAATCGCCTGCCAGTACGGCTACTTTATTATTGAAAATGGCATTAACGGAGAGTTGTCCACGGCGTTCAGTACTTTCGTCCACTACATCATCGTGCACAAGGCTGGCGTTATGAAGAAGTTCCAACGCAACCGCAGCATGCAGGGTTGCAGGACATACCTTGCCAAAAAGCTTCGCAGCCAGAAGTACCAGAATGGGGCGCATCATCTTCCCGTTCTTCTGCCGGATATGCGCAATTACGCTGTTCAGCAAAAGGTTGGAACTGGAGAGGGTACTTTCAAAAAGCTTCTTGAAGTCCTCCAATTCCTCAGAAATCGGAGATTTTATCAATGATGAGTTGTCCATGCATCGCTATTTGCCTACAAAAATATAAATAAAACGGTTAATACGGTATTTTTTTGTACTTTTACCATGAAAAAAAGGATTAAATGTATGAATTCAATCGATAAACTGTTTTTGCTCGATGCCTATGCACTGATATACCGGGCCTACTACGCGTTCATCAAGAACCCGAGAATCAACTCAAAAGGATTCAACACTTCGGCCATTCTGGGCTTTGTAAACACCTTGGAAGAAGTGCTCAAAAAAGAGAATCCCACACACATAGGAGTAGCCTTCGACCCGTCGGGCCCCACCTTCCGCCACGAGGCCTACGAGCAATACAAGGCACAGCGCGAGGAGACACCCGAGGCCATCCGCCTTTCCGTACCTATTATAAAGGACGTCATCCGCGCCTACCGTATCCCCATCCTTGAGGTAACCGGCTATGAGGCAGATGACGTGATAGGTACGCTTGCCACCGAAGCCGGGCGGCAGGGCATCACCACCTATATGATGACCCCCGACAAGGACTACGGCCAGCTGGTATCGGACCGCGTCTTTATGTACCGCCCCAAGCACACTGGTGGATTCGAAGTGATGGGTACCGAAGAAGTGAAGACGAGGTTCAACATACAGACCACCGAGCAGGTCATCGACATGCTGGGACTGATGGGCGATGCTTCCGACAACATCCCCGGCTGTCCGGGTGTGGGCGAGAAAACCGCACAGAAACTGATTGCCGAATTCGGCAGTATCGAAAACCTGCTGGAACATACCGACCAGCTGAAAGGCGCACTGAAAACGAAAGTGGAAACCAACCGCGAGATGATTACCTTCTCCAAATTCCTTGCCACCATCAAAACAGATGTTCCCATTCAGCTCGACATGGATTCGCTCGTCCGCGAAGAACCGAACGAAGAGGAACTCCGCAAGATTTTCGAGGAGTTGGAATTCCGGACACTCATCGACCGGGTACTCAAAAAGGGAAGCGGCAATTCGTCCTCCCCTACTCCAACCTCTCCGGCACCCGACCTCTTTGCCGGGACTCTGTTTGCCCAGCCGCAAACCTCCAATCCCGAAAACAGCGCCCCGATTCAAGGCGATTTGTTTGCAAATTTTGCAGGCAAGGGGACGGGCGTTTCTGAAAATTCAAATCTGACGCGGTTAGAAATGCTCGATGTAGACTATCAACTCATTGATACAGAATATAAAAGAGCAGAAATTATTCAAAAGTTACTTACAAGCGAAATTCTCTCAATAGATACCGAGACTACCGGAACCGAGCCAATGGACGCCGAACTTGTAGGAATGAGCTTCAGCGATGCCGAAAACCGTGCATACTACGTACCCGTTCCCGCCGAACGAGAGGAAGTCTTAAAAATTGTAAACGAGTTCCGTCCCCTCTTCGAAAACGAGAAATCCATGAAGGTGGGACAAAATATCAAGTACGATATGATTATCCTCCAAAATTACGGCGTCCAGGTGAAAGGCAAACTTTTCGACACCATGCTTGCCCACTACGTGCTTCAACCCGAACTGCGACACAACATGGACTATCTGGCGGAAATCTACCTGCACTACCAGACCATCCACATCGATGAGCTAATTGGAGCGCGAGGCAAAAACCAAAAGAACATGCGCGACCTTCCACCCGAAGATGTCTACCGTTATGCCTGCGAGGATGCGGACGTCACCCTCAAACTGAAAAACGTGCTGGAAAAGGAACTGAAGGAGCAAGGTGCCGAACATCTGTTCTACGAAATAGAGATGCCGCTCGTCCCCGTACTTGTCAATATAGAGAGCAACGGAGTGCTGCTCGATACGGAAGCATTGAAGCAGTCGTCCCAGCACTTCACTGTCCGCCTGCAGGAGATTGAAAAGGAAATCTACGAGATGGCTGGCGAGACATTCAATATCAGCTCCGCCAAGCAGGTAGGCGAAGTGCTGTTCGACAAGCTGAAAATCGTGGAGAAAGCGAAAAAGACCAAGACCGGACAATACGTCACCTCCGAAGAGGTGCTGCAAAGCTACCGCAGCAAGCACGACATCATCGGGAAGATACTGGAATACCGCGGACTGAAGAAACTGCTGAGCACCTATATAGATGCCCTGCCCCAGCTCATCAACCCACGTACGGGCCGCATACACACCTCCTTCAACCAGGCGGTAACCGCTACCGGACGCCTCAGCTCCAGCAATCCCAACCTGCAGAACATCCCCATCCGCGACGAAGACGGAAAGGAAATCCGCAAGGCGTTCATCCCCGACACCGACTGCGAGTTCTTCTCTGCCGACTACTCGCAGATAGAGCTGCGCATCATGGCACACCTCAGCGAAGATAAGAACATGATAGACGCCTTCCTCAGCGGACACGACATCCACGCCGCTACCGCTGCCAAGATATATAAGATAGATATAAACGACGTAACCGCCGACATGCGCCGCAAGGCAAAAACGGCAAACTTCGGCATCATCTACGGCATCTCCGTCTTCGGGCTTGCCGAACGCATGGGCGTTTCTCGCCAGGAAGCCAAAGAGCTGATAGACGGCTACTTTGAAACCTACCCACAAGTGAAGGAGTATATGGACAAAAGCATCCAGGTGGCACGCGAGCAGGGCTACGTGGAAACCATCTTCCACCGCAAGCGCTTCCTGCCGGACATCAACTCAAGAAACGGGGTGGTACGGGGCTATGCCGAACGGAATGCCATCAACGCTCCCATCCAGGGAAGTGCCGCCGACATCATAAAAGTAGCCATGGCACACATCTATCAGCGCTTCCAAGCTTACAATCTGAAAGCAAAGATGATTTTACAGGTCCATGACGAACTAAATTTCAGCGTTCCAGAGGCAGAAAAAGAGCTTGTACAGAAAATCGTAATCGAAGAGATGGAGCAGGCATATCGCATGTACGTACCCCTGAAAGCCGATTGTGGGTGGGGAAACAACTGGTTGCAGGCACACTAAACAGCCCAATAACTTTATTTAACTTACAATCAGAAAGCAACAGAAGCAATCCTTTCCAAATACAGTTTGCTCATCAGAATATCCGGCAACCTCGCTGCCGGATATTTTTTATTCACCAATCTTGCCAAAAGGAAAGCATACCGGAACCCTGACTACTGACATATTGATAAAATTTAATCCGATATTTATATTTATGTCAATTTAATACGTACCTTTGCAGCGAAATCAATGACATATTGATAGAAAATAGAAAGTTAAACTAAAAAAGACATAAAACCATGAAAGCAAAAGTATCTTTAAAAACAGTGATTGTTTCAGCACTTCTCTTAGTTTGCGGATTAAATGCCTCAGCCGACAATAAGAGCAACCTCATTTACAATTCGGAAGAAGTAAATGGCATGAAAGTGGCAGAGACCGTATACAAGATGGACGGAAACACGCTTGCCAACTATATGAAGTACAATTATAAGTACGACGACCAGAACCGCATGACGGAAAGCGAAGCCCTGAAATGGAACAGCACCAAGAATACATGGGGCAAGGACATGTGCATCCGCTATGCATACCAAGGCAAGACGGTGACTACCACGTACTATAAATGGAACAGCAAGAAAGGCGAATACATACTGGTTCCCGAGATGACAGTAATCATGGACAACCCTAACATGTAATTGACAAACTCTCTCTTAAAGTAAGAAATCTTATTCCTAACAACAATAACCGAAACCTTTCATAAAAGAGCCGGAATGATTCGCACATTCCGGCTCTTTTATTATATCTTGAAAAACAAATCCTTTCCGTCAGATACCAATAACCTTACACGATTAGTATCCTGGATTGTTTTCTATAATGGCACTGTTTGTATCAATCTCACTTTGGGGAAGCGGCCAAAGTTCATCCTTTCCTTTGATATACTTCATCGTGTTATACACACGGAGATTCAGTGCTTTCCCATCCCAAGAACTACCTTCTGAATATGCCGGATGCCAGTTGTCATCAAATGAAGGCTTGGCATTGGACATAAGCCCTTTTTGATTGGGAGCATAAATCTTACCTGTCATCACTGTAGAAGCCATACCCCAACGACGGAGATCAAACCAACGAAAACCTTCATTACAAAGTTCAACAGTACGTTCGTAACGTAATGCCTTTCGGAGTCCGCTCTGCGAAGTAACTACCACATCGGGCATTCCTACACGATTACGAATTATATTGATGTCCGTTCGTGCTAACTCCAGATTGCCATCAGCCATTTCAATATTGGCTTCTGCCTCTATTAGATAAACCTCTGCTAAACGCATCAAGCCGCAATTAAGATCACTGGTTTCATGGTTGGAGATTGCAGCTCTTTCCAACTCGGCTATATCCAAATATTTCCTCCAGAGATATCCAGCAGGACCTTTAGTGCCATTGGCACCGTATACGCCCTTGGTTCCCTGTGACTCCATGTTTGTCACGTCCTTGCCCGTGCTATAGTCGTGAATCTTTTTACTGGTAGTGGAAGTCTGGAATTCTAGATTGAATATGCGTGAACCAGGTCGCAAACAGAAAAGATCCAGACGAGGGTCCCGGTTTTGCCAAGGGTTCTGCCAGTCATACAGAGAAGATTCCGTAATCGATTTGCCATCCTTGCATTGAAACATATCAACAAATGTTTGTGTAGGACCAAAATAGGCGCATCCTCCCAGTGTACGTGGAGCCATGTAATATGCCTCCTTGGTTTTATTACTGGATATTACCGCATCATACTGCACGGACCAGAGCCACTCATTGCTTGCCTCACCGTCATAACCAAACAGAGCCGTCTGACCGGTTGGCTCTCCTGCCTCATGACTTTCTCCACAATACTGTGTATTGATGGATTCCAATTCAAAGCCTGCCTCCTTAGCCAAATTCAAGGCTTGTTTGGCCGAACTGGCAGCCAAGTCATACTTTTTCCAATTCAAGGCAATACGGGCACGTAACGCATACGCTGCTACCCGTCCGATGCGTGCACTGCCATAGCTTTCTGCTTTATGGCGGAGTGGAAGGTTAGCCAAACACTCGTCGCTAAGATCCGAAAGCAGATTCTCTACAATGGTCTCTCTCGGTGTACGTGGGGTCTGGCTGTCATTTATACCCGCTGTGTGGACCACATACGGCAAGTCTCCATAGTGCTGGCAAGCTTGATCATAACAGAATGCCCGTATGCACAGCAGCTCTGCCCGTATACTCTCTATATCCGTATCAGAGGCTGTGCCACGCAGATTATCCAGCGCATCGAGAAGCTGGTTGATACGTGCCACGGTCTTATACACGCAATTATAAAGCTTGTTTGCCACCGCGTTTTCAGCAGAAGCTCCGGAGGTGATTAATTCCGTATACATAGCCGTGTTGACACGTGTAGCACCAATATCGGTAATATTGTCTGTCACCTTCCACCAGGTGGTGGTGCTGGCACTATAAGCTGTCAGAGATGAGTAAACAGCGTTCAAACCGAAATTCGCCTCTTCCATACTCGAAGGATAAGAGGCAGAAGACGGTGAAGTGAGTGGTTCAAGGTCGAGTGAACAAGCACCGAGACCTAATAGAGACAGCGAAAGGAGTGCTGTATAAATATTGTTTCGTTTCATATCATTTTTTCTTTTTATGTCTTCTTGAATACAGACGGTTTCCCTATTCCGGCTAATCAGAATTTGATGTCAACGCCAAAAGTGAAGGCTTTCGTCTGGGGATAATTGTTTGCCGCACCCAGAGATACCCCATCTGTTGCTGATGCGTTATAGTTGACTTCGGGGTCATAGCCATCCCAAAAGTCAGTAAAAGTCAAGAGATTCTCAGCATTGGCATAAATGTAGGCAGACTTCAGTCCGATGGCTTTCATCCATTTGGAGGGCAGGTCGTAACCCAGCTGCAGGTTCTTCAGACGCAGGTAAGCGGCACTCTTCATCCAGAAGGATGATGTATAGGTGTTGTTACTGCTCTTATAAGAGAGGCGAGGCGTGGATGCATCATGATTCTGCTCCGTCCAATAGTCAAGGTGTTCCTTGCGGTAGGTTCCTCCCTGATAGCAAGGCATCACATAGTAGGAATTGAGATAACCGTCGGCCTTGCCAACTCCTTGCAAGAAAGCCGAAAGACGAATTCCTTTGTATCCCACTCCTAAATTAAAGCTATAACTATAGCGTGGAACTGTACTTCCGATAATCGTCTTGTCATCTGTAGTAATTTTGTTGTCTCCGCTGACATTCCGGTATTTCAGGTCACCGGGATATACGGTTGTACCGAATTGGGGACAGTTGGCATTGATTTCGTCCGCTTCTTCTTGTGAATTGATGAAACCGTCGCATATCAATCCGTAAATGGAGTTAATGGAAGACCCCTCTTGGTTACGAATATCACCGCTTGTGCTGCTTGTGCCCCGCATGTCGGTGATGGTGTTTTTCACGTCGCTCAGCGTAAGGGCGGCATCCAGCGAAAAGTCCCTCGTCAGCTTCTTGCTGTAGCCTACGCTTAGCTCCCATCCCTGGTTTCTTACCTTGCCGGCATTCTGGAAGGGAGCACCCATACCAATGTGGTTGGGGATGTCCAGCTTCATCAGGATACCATCCGTTATCTTCCTATACCAGTCGGCAGTGATGTTGATACAGCCGAACAGTGAAAGATCTATGCCTAAGTCAGTCATGGTAGAAGTCTCCCATGTAAGGTCCCTATTGGAGAGCGAGGTAACAGCAGAGGTCGTGTAAAGATTACCTCCCATAGATATAGAGCCCGTAGAGAGTTGCTGAGTAGTGGGATAATAGGAACTTCCGATATTCTGGTTGCCCAGTTTGCCCCAAGAGGCACGTAATTTCAGATTATCCACTCTATCGCGTATAGATTCCATAAAGGGTTCCTCGCTGATGCGCCATGCTGCAGAGAATGAAGGGAACACGCCATATCGGTTACCCTCTGCAAATCTGGAAGAACCGTCGGTACGGATATTGGCCTCCACAAGGTAGCGTTCCTTGTAGTTGTAATTCAAGCAGCCAAAGAAGGAGTTGATGGCCCATTGGTACTCCCCTCCTCCATTGTTCATGTTCTCAATGTTACCGGCATCAATTTGGTCATATTGAGGGAAGTTGAATACTTGACGATAGGCAGAAAGAGTCTTTTCTGTATAGGTCTGACACTCCATACCTGCCATTACTTTGAAGTAGTGGTCATCCAGCTGTTTCTCATAGTTGGTCAGTGCCTGTGTGTTCCAGTAGAAGTAACGGTAGGCCGATTCTGTAAGCGAGTTGTAGGTTTCGCCGCTCTTGAAGCTGGTAGTACCTTCCGGGTCACCATACGTGGTGACAGAATTCTTATAGTTATGGTTATTCTTGGTGATATAACGTGGAGTGGCTTGAACTGACACATTCCATCCATCGAGAATCTTATAGGTCAGAGCCATCGCCATGGTAGCACGGATAACATTGTTTTTCACAATACCGCCTTCACGCAACAACAGCACGGGGTTATTGCCCATCAGACCATTTGCCCCATTATAAAGACCAGTAGTAAATTGATTGACAATGTTCGGGGTTCGGGTGTTCATATAATTGAAGGCATGTCCTTCGTAGGGAGAACTATTTTTATTGGCATTGCTTACTTGTATGTCAAACTTCATGTCCAGACGGTCGCTAAGCTTGATGTCCATATTGTTGCGTACAGAGATTTTACGGTAAGAGGAATTGACCACTATACCCGTCTGGTCCAGATACCCTATAGAAGTAAGTGTCTTGATACGTTCTGATGAAGAAGTCAGAGTAAGCGTATGCCCATGGTTGAATCCGTTTTCTGTAAGAATCAAGTCCTGCCAGTCTGTATTAGGATAGATGTCCGGGTCAGTAGCCATGCCAGCCACATATTCCCTTATATATTCATCACTATAGGGCAGGTCGGATCCGTCGTTACCTGCTGCCACATTTTCCAATTGCATATATTCCAATGCATCCACTTTTTGAGGAAGCATCGTTGCGCCTTGGAATCCAAAATATCCTTTATAGGATATGCTGAACTTGTCTTGACTGCCACCCCGTTTGGTAGTCACCAGAATGACACCATTGGCAGCACGTGAACCATAGATGGATGCAGATGCAGCATCTTTCAAGACGGACACTGACTCGATGATGTTAGGATCCACTTCATCTATGGTTCCTTCTACGCCATCGACCAACACCAACGGGGCGGCACTATCACCACCGAAGGTTCCGATACCACGTATACGTATATGACCGCCATTGCCGCCTGGCTCACCGCTCTGTGTAGTGACAGTTACACCTGCAGCCATGCCTTGCAGAGCCGAAGATACGTTTGATACTCGACGGCTTGCAAGCTTCTCGCTGTTAAGCGAAGAAACCGAGCCTGACAGATTAACCTTCTTGTTAGTGCTATAACCTACCACTACCACGTCGTTAAGCAATTGTGAGTCTTCATCCAGTACCACATGAATGAAGTTCTCCCCTGCAGTCTTCAGCTTGAGGGTACGGAAGCCGATGTAGGATACGATGAGTTCCGCGTCTTCGATGGTTTCAAAATTGAAGTTGCCGTCCACATCGGTAATGGTTTTCTCGGGAGAATGGGTCACTTGAATTGTAGCACCGGGAAGTGGATTATTGAACCGGTCCACCACTTTACCTTTGACGGGTTTCAGTGAAGCTGCGACTACATTCAACGAAACAAGCAGCCCACAGACACACACAAAGGATTTAATCATTCTTGTTTTCATTAGTTTTTATGATGATTTTAATTTCGGCTGCAAAAGAATGGATGCTGTATTACAGACTTGTGTCACTTCTGTGATTTTGATATGACACCGGATGAGAGCCCGACATATGTAACTTGAACGTAACCCCATAGAAACGACGAAGTAATTTCACTCACCTATTTTTGCTCTCAATTCAAACAACAAATAATTGAAAGAGAAAAGCAATGAACAAAAAGAACATTTTTTACGCCGCATTGCTGCTTATGGCAATAGGGGCAGAAGCTAAAGAGATTAAAGGCAAAGTCATGGCCGACGGCAAGGGGCTGGCCAAAGTTGTAGTAACCGATGGCACCGCATTCGCTCTTACCAGTGAAGACGGAAGCTATATGATTGATGCTGATGAGAAGGCCCACTTTATCTATGTAGTGACACCTTCAGGCTATATGGCTCCTTGCAACGGGGGTACTCCCGTCTTCTATAAGACTCTGAACGAGAACAGCCACGATTTCCAGCTCCATCGCTGGGGAACAGTAGGAGGCAAATACGCCATGATGGCAGCAGCCGATACACAACCGCGCGGAGAGAACGCATTCCATCGGCTTGAAACGGAAGCTTTCCCCGACCTCAAGCAAGTGGGCTTTGAATATATGAGCCAGAATATTCCTGCTTTCGCCATCTTCTTGGGCGACATCTTATGGGATAACCTGGAAATGTTTCCCCACATCAAGCAAGAGATAGCAAAGATCCAAATTCCCATCTATCCGGTTATCGGCAACCACGACCACGACAAGGAGGTGAGCGACGATGATGCCAGTGCACATCTTTATCGGCATTTCTTTGGACCCACTTACTATGCGTTCAATGCTGGAAAAGACTATTATATCGTTTTGGACAATATCCTTTATAAAGGAAACAAGAAGTATGAGGTGGGGCTCAATGATCAGCAGCTCAATTGGGTGAAGAGCTATCTGCAGTACGTCCCCAAAGGGGCTCATCTGTTTGTTTGCATGCATGCTCCGGCATACTTCTATAACGAGAACTACAAGTTGGGACGCGTAGCCGAGTTACTCGACCTTTTCGAGGGTTATAAGGTAGATATTCTCAGTGGTCACACTCATGTACAATGCAACACACAAATCAGAAACAACATTCGTGAGTACAATATCGCCTCCATCGGAGGCGCGTGGTGGTTATGG
>OKSN01001682.1_pt1 | contig 10647 bp, 9 predicted proteins | sample 1606191 | NCBI WGS metagenome assembly OKSN01 (sample SAMEA3879535, study PRJEB24766) | human gut metagenome | biome: human-associated habitat; feature: feces | place: USA | collected 1985/1987
TTGAAGTTTGTTTTCGGGACTTCTAGAAGTTTGATTTTGGGACTTCATGAAGTTTGAATTGTAAACTTCTGTAGATTCCTCATTTTCCACAGAAGTTTGTTTTTTAAACTTCTTTAATTCATCCTCTAGTGATTTCTCTTCCGTTTTTTCCGGCATAAAGGTTTTCACGTAGATAATGTTCACCTTTCCAAATCCCTGTCTGCGTTTCTCAATCAAACCAATTCCTGTTTCATCATCAAGCTCCTGCATAATTTTCACTGCTTTATTTTTACCACAGTTCAACAGCTCCATAATATCCTCTACAGAGAAGTAGATATAAGCCTTATTTTCCTCGTCAAACCACTGATTTTTCACGGATAAGGACATTCGATCCAGCATCAGACCATAAAGAATTTTTGCATCATTGCTTAAGGCTTTGAAATAGTCATTTGTAAATAATAATTTTGGTATCCGGTAAAAGCTATGCATATCAGCTTCTTCGCCATAGAAATACCGGAATGTTGCTTTCTGTTCCATAGAATTCCCCCTTTTGGTTTTGTGCTTCTACTGCTAAGAAGTTTACAAATCAAACTTCTTAGCATCTGTTTCTTTGTATCATTCATCATCTTGTGTTTGATTTTGTTTCCAAATTTCAAGTAACTGGATTAAAACCTTTTCCATATCATCCTGCGAATAGAATGGTGGAAAATATTTCGATAATCTGTCTTCCGATAGAGTTACTTTTCTTACGGATTTTCTCCCGGGCATATTTTCGTTTAGAAGAGTAATCATTTGTTGCTGATTTATTTTTTCTGTTTTTAAATGTTCTCGTAATGCAGAAATTTGCTTTGGTTTGATGAATCCATTGTCTCGAATATATTCGTAAAGCCATTGCTGAATCTTTTTGTCTATGTAAGAGATTTCTACAGCTATGGTGAATGGCAGTTTCTTCTTATCTACTAATTCGAGTAAATCTGGGATAAGTTCAGTCAATCGGATGTATCTTTGAATATTTCTTGGGCTTTCACCGACTTCACTAGCAATCAACTGATCGGTTCTGAACTTCGTGCCATTTTGGCACGAAGTTAAATCCCCTCGACTCCCTTGACGCTTCATTGCCTCCATCTTCATTTTATAAGCAAAAGCCTTTTCACTAGGTAACAGCTCCTCACGTTGGACGTTTGCATCAACCATGCAGATTACAGCTTCATCATCAGTCATCTCGCGAATGATTGTTGGTATTTTTTCTAATCCGGCCAGTTTAGCTGCATGCATTCTTCGATGTCCAGAGATCATTTCGTAAGTATCCATTCCAAGAGGCCGTACAAGGACAGGAGTAAGAACACCGTTTGTTGTGATACTCTCCACAAGTTCCTGCATTTTCTCATCATCAATTACTTTGAAAGGATGTTTACGGAAAGGGCAGATCTTATTAATTTCAATATCCATTGCGGACTCTTCATTTTGAATTCCGAGTAACTCTTCAACAGATTCAAGTTTAAATTTTTCACCGTTTTTAGTTCTCATGGTTTAATACCTCCTGTGTTACCTTTGCATATGCCTGAGCGACTTTTCCTTTTGGATCATGTTTGTAAATGCTGATTCCAGCAGAGCTTGCTTCTACAGCTTTGATTGAGGATGGAATATAATTCTCAAAGATTCCTACAGACTTTCCATAAGCTGCGAATAGTTCAGCTGAAATGTTTCTTGCAAACGTAGTTCTGTAATCCACCATAGCTAAGAGGATTCCATCGATTTGAAGCTTTTTATTTAAACGTCTCTTCACCATATTGATTGTCTTCATCAGCTGTTGTAGTCCTTTGACAGGCAGATAAGCGGCTTGTACAGGGATAATCACTTCATCAGCAGCTACTAGAGCGTTAATTGTCATCATTCCAAGGGATGGTGCACAGTCGATTAAGATATAGTCGTAGAAATCTCTAAGTGAGTCTATAAACTCTTTCAAAATCAGTTCTCTGCTCAATACATTGGATAGTTGTACCTCTAATCCAGATAATTCTATATTTCCTGGAACCAAATCCACACCTTCTTCGTGGTGTAAAATTACTTTTGATAAATCAATTTCTTCTTCATTGATGGTTTTTGCCATAATAGTTGCAAGGGTTACTTTCAGTTCATCAGGCTTTTGGAATCCAAGGCTTGCTGTCAAGCTCCCCTGTGCGTCCGCATCGATTAGAACAACTTTCTTTCCTGCATTTGCCAGTCCAATCCCAATATTTACAGCACTTGTGGTTTTGGAACAGCCTCCTTTTTGGTTGACGATTGAAATAACTTTACACATAATGCATACCTCCTATTTTTCTGAATACTGTTTTTTATAGATTTTCAAAATTTCTAATATTTCTCGTTTCATCATTGCCGGTGAGTAATTGTATGGGAAGAACTTATGAAGTTGTGCATTATTAAACTCAACTCTTGTGACTTCTCCCTTTTTTATTTCACTTAAGATATCTTCCATATGTTTTTTTGTTAATTCTCCGGCTTTGCTTAGTTTTTTGATTCGTTGCGCCTGTGAAACAGATGGTGTGGATTGGGCATAATTCATTGCTTCTAGCAATTCTCTTTGTTCTTCTTTTGTTAATGCAGAGATTTCTACAGCAGGATTAAATGAGATTTCTCCCTGATCGAGCTTTTGAAGCAATTCAGGAATCAGCCTTGTTACTGCGATATATCTCTGAACTTGCTTTGGACTGTCACCAAATTCTTCTCCAATTATTTCAATTGTCTTCTTACCTTTCTTTTGTTGGCCACTTTGTCCCTTTTTCCGGCCTACTTTTTGTTTCATTGCTTCATTTTTCATTCTGTAAGCAAAAGCTTTCTCGCTGAAAGAGATATGTTCCCGGTGCAAATTTGTATCAACCATTTTTACAACCGCATCTTCATAGCTCATAGGCTGGATCAGTACCGGTATTTTTCTATATCCCAAAAGCGCAGCAGCTCTTTTTCTTCGATGCCCGGAAATGATTTCATAAGTACCATCTTTGATTGGTCTGACAAGTAGTGGTGTTAAAATTCCGTACATTTTGATACTTTCTTTCAGCTTTTCCAGATCGTCATCATCCCTTACCTGGAATGGGTGATTACGAAATGCTTTGAGTCGTTCTATTTCAATTTCTACTATGGTTTCGCCTTTCCAATTACTTTTTTCTTTTACTTTCTGCATGATTTACCTCCTTATCTTAGGACGATAAAAAACCCGTCCAAACTAGAATTTTTTATAAACCTAGTCTGAACGGGCATGCCATTCGTTCGTTAGCAGGGCTAACTCTTAAATATAGATTTCAGCTAATCGATGTTTGCAAGATTCAAATCGGATGAGTGAATTTACTTTACTTTTCTCTATTTTACATCCCTTTTCTTTGGTTAATAAGACCACTTTCCCAAATGTTAGCAGGACTATAAATTTTTCTTGTTAGCAAAAGACTGCTTTTTATTAGCTGTCAGCTAACATTTTTATGGATTTGTTAGCAGAAACAGCTGATTTTCAAAGCAATTATTTTTCGAAAAAAAGAAAAAAGCGGATAACGATTTTGCTAATCAGCTAATCATTTCCGCCTCTTATCAAGCGTTCCCTGTAGGAATCGAACCTACAATAAAGTCTTAGGAGTTCCCTGTGGCGGTTAGTATGCAGTAGTTCGATTATCCTGTAAGGGACGTTTAGCGCCCCAAAAAGCGGAAAAGGGGCTTGCACAACGACTCTGTTAATAAACTCTAATATTCAATTATATCCTTTAGAGTGTTAGCAGGCTGTTAGCAAACCAACCACTTTTTCGGGATTTACTGATAATTTGTTACAATCGTATTTAAAATCATTTATCACAAAGAAACAAGATACCCGTTAGGTTAAATTAGTTTACCAAAGTCGTTCAGAAATGGACGGCTTTTTTCATACCCAAAATCGAAAGGAGAAAGAGAAAATATGAATAAGCTAGTAAAGCGATTGCTGACAGGAACGCTTGCTTTTGCAACTATCCTCACGGCATTACCAGTGACGGCGGTTCATGCTTCCGGCAATCAATACTGGACAGAATCAGCAGAACGTGTCGGCTACATTGAACAAATTATGAATGACGGTTCTATCAAATCCACGTTCCATGAGGGACACATGAAAGTTGAGGGCGAAACTGCCTACTGCGTGGACATCAATACCAATTTCAAGAATGGATATAAAACAAGGTCTGACGCAAGTACACGCATGAGTAGTGATCAGATTGCGGACGTTGCTCTTTCCTTAGAGTACGTCAAGCAATATACCGCTATTCATACCGGACTGAATAACAACCAGAAGTATTTGCTGGAACAGTGTGTTGTCTGGCAGAGATTGAGTGAACAGCTCGGCTGGCAGTGTGACAACGTCAGAGCTTCTTATAATGAAATCTCACAGACAATACAAAATGAAGTGTACACTGGTGCGAAAGCATTTGTGAAAGCTAATAAAGGACGCTATGAATGTGGCGGTTACATTTACACTGGCGAGGGACAGGACATCGGACAGTTCTGGGCGAAGTTAAATGTGGGAAATGCAAAGGTCAAAAAGACTTCTTCCAATCCCACGGTCACAGATGACAACGCCAACTATTCCTTTGAGGGTGCAACATTTGGTGTTTATTCTGATAAAAACTGTAACAGCCAGCTTGCCACACTTACTGCCGATGGAAACGGCGATACAAAAGAAGTTGAGGTAAAAGCCGGAACTGTTTACATCAAAGAACTTTCTGCTCCAAAGGGATATAAGCTGGATTCTACTGTCCATGCCTTAAATGTGGAAGTTGGAAAAACAGCGACATTAACTGTTGCTGACACTCCAAAGGTCACAGAAACTTTGATTGATTTATTCAAAATTGACATGGAAACAGGAAAATCTACTCCACAGGGAACTGCTTCTTTAGAGGGTGCAGAGTTCACATGGAGCTATTATGACGGTTACTACAATGCAGACAATCTTCCTGCAAAGGCTACCCGTACATGGACAACCAAAACAGTTGCCAAAAAAGACAATGACGGAACTATCCATTATGTATCCAGACTTGCCGACAGCTACAAAGTATCCGGCGACAGCTTCTATACACAGGACGGTAAAAATGTACTGCCACTTGGTACACTCACTGTCACAGAAACAAAAGCACCAAACGGCTACTTATTAGATGGTGCATATATGCAGGCTGACGGAAGTTCCGAACAGATTAAGGGAACATACCTTACACAGATTTCCGAAGATGGCGAACTTGCCGTACTTTCTGGAAGCAACCAGTATTCCGTATCCGATAAGGTTATCCGTGGCGGTGTGAAAATCCAGAAACGTGACCTTGAAACAAAGGATACCAAAGCACAGGGAAGTGCGACCTTACAGTACACAGAGTTTAACATCATTTCCTTAAATGATAATCCTGTACTGGTTGAGGGGAAATTATATAACAAGAATGAAACCGTAAAGAAAATTCAGACAGGCATTGACGGAATTGCTTCTACTTCTGCTGATTTACTCCCTTACGGAAATTACAGATTAGAAGAAAGCAAAGCACCAGAGGGTTACTTAACAGACGGTGCAAAAGCAATCGACTTTTCTATCACGGAAGATGGAAAAATCGTGGACTTGACCGACAAATCTCACTCTGTCTACAACCAGATTAAGCGTGGCGATATTGAGGGTGTAAAAATCGGTGCAGGTACACACAAACGTCTTGCAGGTGTTCCATTCAGAATTACAAGCAAGACAACGGGAGAATCCCATATTGTAGTTACTGACAAAAACGGTCAGTTCTCCACTGCTTCAAGCTGGGCTTCCCATAAAACCAATACCAATGCCGGAAAATCCAGTGAGGACGGCGTATGGTTTGGAACTTCTGAACCAGACGACAGCAAAGGTGCATTACTTTATGATACTTATGTGATTGAGGAATTAAAGTGTGATTCCAACGCTGGATTTAAGCTGATTCCACCCTTTGAAGTGGTCGTATCCAGAAATAAAGTGACCGTAGATTTAGGGACACTTACTGATGAATACGAAAAAGAAATCACAATCCATACCACAGCTACCGACAAGAAAACAGGCGAAAAAATGATTGTTGCCGGAAAAGACATCAAGATCGTGGACAAAGTCACACTTGATGGCTTGGAAACAGGCAGAAAATATAAACTTTCCGGCTGGCAGATGTTAAAGGAAGAAAACGCCGAACTTCTGATTGACGGGAAACGTGTAGACAGTGATTACACATTCACTGCTGACAGCGAAAAAATGACGGTTGAGATTACTTACAGCTTTGATGGTTCTTCTCTTGGCGGTCAGAACCTTGTTACCTTTGAGGAATTGTACGATATGAGTAATCCGAAAGAGCCTGTCAAGGTTGCCGAACATAAGGACATCAACGATGATGGACAGACCGTTCTTATCACAGAACGTATCATCAAAATCCATACGACCGCTACGGATAAAAACGGCAAGAAAGAAATCGAAGCCGGAAAAGATGTAACGATTGTGGATAAAGTCACATTAGATGGTCTGGAAGTTGGAACAAAATACAAACTTTCCGGCTGGCAGATGTTAAAAGAGGAAAATGCAGAACTTCTGATTGATGGAAAGAAAGTATCCAATGATTATGAGTTCACAGCCGACAGTGAAAAAATGACGGTAGAGATTGCATTTACCTTTGATGGTTCTTCTCTTGGTGGCAAGAGCCTTGTCACATTTGAGGAATTATACGATATGAGCAATCCAGACGAACCAAAGAAAGTGACAGAACATAAGGACATCACAGACGATGAACAGACTGTGACAATCAAGGAAGTGCCGGAAGTCCCAGATACACTAAAGGATACCGACACGCCGGATACACCATCTACGGTTAAGACAAGTGACAGCCCAAAAACAGGCGACAATACCAATATCTATGCTTATCTTGCCATGCTCGGTTTTTCCTGCGTAGGGCTTGGCGGTATGCTTTACTTCAAACGCCGTAGAAAGAAATCATAAGGCGGTAATGTAGCGGTTGGTGGAACGTTCAAGGTCGCCACCCTTTTTGCAACTTCACGCTCCCGTGAAGCTCTGATTTACGGGGGCGTGAAGTCCACTAGGGGCGTGGGGAGTGTAGCTCCCCACAAAGTACGGCAGGAAAGAACTTATATATAGAAAGAAAAGAGGTCAATTATCATGGAATTAAGATTTGTCGTACCAAATATGGAAAAGACATTCGGAAACTTGGAGTTTGCCGGAGAAAATACTACGGAACAGCAGAGAATCAACGGACGTATGGCTGTCATTACCAGAAGCTACAACCTGTATTCTGATGTGCAGAGAGCTGATGATGTAGTTGTGACGCTTCCTGCCAAAGCTGGCGAAAAACATTTCTCGCCGGAGCAGAAAGTAAAACTTATCAACCCACGAATTACTACCGATGGCTATAAAATCGGGGAACGTGGATTTGTTAATTACATCTTACTTGCAGACGATATGTTACCAGCAGAAAGTAAATAAGGGGGTATTCAGATTATGAGATTAGCAAATGGAATCGTTATTGATAAAGAAAAGACTTTCGGAGTGTTGAAGTTCTCCGCATTACGCCGTGAGGTTCATGTACAGAATGAAGATGGAACGGTCAGTGAAGAAATTAAGGAACGCACCTACGATTTGAAATGCAATACACAGGGACGCATGATACAGGTATCCGTTCCGGCGACTGTTCCGTTAAAGGATTATGACTACAATGCCGAAGTGGAACTTATCAATCCTGTTGCGGATACGGTAGCCAATGCAAATTACCGTGGTGCAGATGTGGACTGGTATGTAAAGGCAGACGATATTATTTTGAAAAATAAAGCTACTCATGCCGGAAATCCACAGAACAATGCTCCACAGCAACCGCCGAAGAAATAAGTTTGTACCTAATGGATTTTCATTGTATTGTTCAAATGTAATTGATATAATATAAAAAAACAAATCGGGATTGTGCGCCTAGACAAGGGCGAGTAGTCTAGCAGGTGGAATGCCTGTCTGGTAAGGTCTAACCAACCGCCAGTAGCGAGTCTTGGGTGACTGCCAGTAATGGTAGTTGCTAAGCGTAGACAGCGAGAAAATAGAGAGTGTGATTGAGCCTCGAAATTTTGATATCTAGAAGGCTGACGTTTTAATTCCAGCGGAAAGCAACACAAACCAAATCGTCATGGTAAGAAATGGTTTGCTTCTGCGGGGTCAAAGAGCACTTTATGTTTTACATTGTGACTATTCAGTCAACTGGGGAGAGCCTATTGTTTCTTGCCATTGCAAGTATGGCAAACAACTGCAAAACAGGAGAATGCCAAAAGAATAGTAGGCAGTCGGATAGCTTCATAGTACTGAAGAAGTTGGGGAATGCCAATGAAGGGAAGGGAGCTACATAATAATGGTCTTTCTGAGGACACATCAACCGTACTCAGGGACGGGGGTATTGATGGAAACAAAATTAGAAAGAATAGCAGAAATATCGGCAAGTTCGCCGAGACCAGAGTTCACATCGTTGTATCATCTAATCAATAAAGAAATGCTTTTGCAATGCCACAAAGAATTAGACGGAAGCAAAGCAGTCGGCATGGATGAGATTACTAAGAAAGAATACGAGAGGAATCTGGAACAAAACATAGATGACTTGGTAGAAAGATTGAAAAGAAAATCATACAAACCACAGCCATCAATTAGGGTATATATCCCTAAAAGCAATGGAAAACTTCGACCATTAGGAATTGCATGCTACGAGGATAAAATAGTCCAATTAGCATTAAAGAAGATACTGGAAGCTATCTATGAACCGAGATTTCTGAACTGCATGTACGGATTCAGACCAAATCGAGGATGTCATAACGCAATAAAAGAACTGTACAAGAGCTTAAACAATACGAAAATATGTTATATTGTGGACGCTGACATCAAAGGCTTCTTCGACCACATGAAACATGAATGGATTATCAAGTTTCTCCATCTCTATATCAAAGATCCAAACATAATCGGTCTGGTTAAGAAGTACCTTAAAGTGGGAGTGTTAGATGATGGTAAACTGATGTTGAATGAAGAAGGTTCAGCACAGGGTAATATCATAAGTCCAATCCTTGCAAACATATATATGCATAATGTATTGACACTTTGGTATAAGTTTATTATTACCAAGGAATGCAAGGGTGATAACTTTTTGATTGTATATGCAGATGATTTTGTTGCAGGATTTCAATATAAATGGGAAGCAGAAAATTACTATAAGCTTCTTAAAGAACGAATGGAAAAGTTCGGTTTGCAATTAGAAAATAGTAAAAGTCGTCTCTTACAAAGCGGTGCTTATATTGCAAGGGCAAAGCAAAAGAGCGGTGAGTGTATCAGATTACAAACATTTGATTTTCTGGGATTCACATTCTATTGTGGGCGTTCACGCAAAGGCATGCCATATATAATGCCAAAGACAAGCTCTAAGAAATTCAGACAGAAAATTCGAGACATCAAGGTATGGTTATATGCGAATAGAGACCAACCGCTAAAGAAACTAATGGGTATGCTAAATCTGAAACTAATAGGTCATTATAGGTACTATGGCATAAGTTTTAATGGCAGAATGATTTCAAACTACAAACAACAAGTGAGAGAACTTCTGTTTAAGGTGCTGAATAGACGAAGTGACAGAAAGAGTTATACAAGAGAAGGATTCATTGAAATGCTGAAATATTATCCATTGGCAATGCCAAAGATTTATGTCAGCTTGTTTTGAGACTGTAAATATTATTATGAAGAGCCGTATGCGGGAAAGCCGCACGTACGGTTCTGTGAGGGGCTTACATTGTGAGGTGTAAGTCTACTCGACTGGAGGTGGCTATATGAAATGTCCATATTGTAATGAAGAAATGGTAAAAGGATATATACAGTGCAGAGATGGTGTTGATTGGACAGAGAAAAAACAAGTCATTGCAGCTTTGTCTGCATTGGGAAAAGGAAGAACATCTCTTGCAAATGGGGCTGCTGAAGATAATAGTGCTGTATATGCTTACAAATGTGAAAAGTGTAAAAAAGTAATTATTGATTATTCTTCACAGAACAAATAAACAAATCTCATGGATAGAGAAAGATGAATACTATGATATCTTAGGGATTGATAGAAAATAATAAAAACAGATTTTTATGAGGTGTCTAAAATGAAGAAAAAAACTAAAATCGTGCTAGTAAGCATATGTGTATTGGTAGCAATAATAGGGATAGCACTTTATGCCTTTATGTCTTCTGAATTTTATAGAAAGGAAAAAGCTCCTACAGCGTGGGATTGCTCTGTGACTTGCGCAGAAGAGTCAACACCTAATAATTATGTGATAAATTATACCGACTCAAAAGTCATATCTAAAACAGGAGTTTTGACGATTCAGAATAGAAATGATTTTGATATTGTAGTGCATTTATTGTGCGAGGGAGAATCAGAAATTGTATCAGACAAGATAGCTTCAGGCGGATGCTTTTCATTCTATCAGATTGCAACAGATAAAGAATATACAGTTGGTATTCATGCAGATGTTGATCTGAATACGGAAGTAAAAGTGTTCGTATATGATGGTGAAGATACAGAGCCATATGTGAACTAATAAATAAATTGGAATTTTGAAGGGGGAATAAAAATGGCGGTTTCAAATATAAATGTGATTATTAAC
>OKSN01001713.1_pt1 | contig 10475 bp, 6 predicted proteins | sample 1606191 | NCBI WGS metagenome assembly OKSN01 (sample SAMEA3879535, study PRJEB24766) | human gut metagenome | biome: human-associated habitat; feature: feces | place: USA | collected 1985/1987
TTTAAACAAGTAACTACAAAACAAATTGATATTGCACTAAGAAATATTCCAGCGTTAATTATTATTCATGAAGACACACTAACAAATGAAGTATCTAGTATATATAGTAAAATAAAGGAAAACGATGATAATAATATTACTCCAATAATTGTTGTCTCATCAAATATAGATAGGCAACATAGAGTAGAGGTTTTAAAAACTGGAATAGAACATTATATCAAAAAGCCAATAGACGAGGAATACTTTTATTATACAATTATTAATCTTCTAGATTTATTAGATATAAATAGAAGAGTAAGTCCACTTACTGGGCTACCAGGAAATGTTCAGATACAAGCTGAAATGAAAAAAAGGTTATTAAATGATGAAGAATTTTCAATGATGTATTTTGATTTAGACAATTTTAAGTCATATAACGATTTATATGGATTTTTTAAAGGTGATGAAATAATTAAATTTACAGCCAAGGTTATTTCAAGACATATTCATAGTAGGGAATGTGACTCCAGCTTTGTAGGACATATTGGTGGAGACGACTTTGTAGCAATTGTTTCAACAACTGATTGCGAGATTATATGTCAGAATATAATTGCAGAATTTGATAAAAATATAGTTAATTATTATTTAGAGGAAGATGCTCTAAGAGGGTATATTGAAGTTGAAAATAGAAAAGGAATACTTGAACAATTTCCAATTGTTTCAATTACAATTGGTGTTGTAAATGTTACAAAAGGTAGATTTAATAATATTTTGGAAATAGGAGAAATGGGTGCTGGTGTAAAGCATCTAGCAAAAACTATTCCAGGTAGTACATATGTAATAAATAAAAGGGAAGCCTAATAGCTCAAAATACAAGCTATTAGGCTTTGTCCTAATTCATTATAGAGTCATTGTACATTAAAAAGTCTCGAACGAATTGTTGGTATTTGTAGGGTAAACAGGAAATTTCACATTTTTTATAAATATGTTTACCATAAATAAAATATGCATTTTCTTCAGGTGATAGCTTATGCACTGTATAATGTGCAAAAGCTATAGAGTTTTGCAGATTTGTACATATAAATATATCGTCACCAACATGTAGTTTAACAGACATATTTATATATTGTCTATTGTTTGAAACAACAATAATTTGCCTATGAGTGTAATCATTAGGCTTTTTTATTTCCAGTCCTGATTCAGAAAATGTTGCGTGTTTCAAAGTGCAAAGAATCTTATGCTTTTTTCGACTCCCTTGACATTTCGCATTTTTCTGTAATAAAGCACAAACTTTTTTCCACTGCTTTTTGCTTAAGGATGATGTTATTTGAGCTGATGTTAAACCAGACCTCTCAACCAATTCATCCATAGATGTTGAAGATTGTGCAGCATCTATTACTGTGCCATAAATTCCAATCCGTTTCATACAAACACTCCTTTTAAAAAATAAAATAAAAGGTAACTCTATTTTTGTTAGGCATTTGCCCATTTTAAAAAACATAATATAGTTACTATACTATTATAACAAAATTATCTAAATTTGTAAATAAATTTTTAAAATCTAAAGTGCGACGATTAAATAATAATAAAATACAGTCTAGTTGTTCGCTTGACACAATACCTTTTTGGGAATATACTAAATGGTAAATTGACTTTAAAGGGGGTTAAATTTTAAATGGATAGTTTAATTGAAATTAGATGGCACGGTAGAGGTGGCCAGGGAGCAAAAACAGCATCACTGTTACTTGCAGATGCTGCATTTAATACGGGAAAGTATATTCAAGGATTTCCAGAGTACGGACCTGAAAGAATGGGTGCTCCAATTACTGCATATAATCGAATTAGTAATAGCCAAATTAATATACATAGCAATATTTATGAACCAGATTATGTAGTAGTTGTTGATGATACTTTACTTGAAAGTGTTGATGTAACTGCTGGCTTAAAAGAAACTGGTGCTATTGTTATAAATACAACCAAAAGTGCTAAACAATTAAAAAGCGTTTTAAATAATTATAAAGGGGAAATTTATACTATTGACGCAAGAAAGGTATCAATGGAAGCACTTGGAAGATATTTCCCAAATATTCCAATGCTTGCTGCAATTGTAAAAGTAAGCAAAGTTATGACAGAAGAAGAACTTTTAAATGATATGGAAGGATCTTTTAAACATAAATTTGCAAAAAAACCAGAAGTTATTGAAGGAAATATGAAATCTTTAAAACTTGCTTTGCAAGAGGTTAAAAAGATAAATATTAATTAGTATAAGTGTGGATTTATCTAATTTTAAAAATAACAGTTATTTTAGAAAGGAGTTTTAGTGGATTATGTGTGAAAAAATTAATATACATACACCAGCCGAGGACCTAACAATTGGTGGAAACATCTATAATGCTGGAAACGCAAAAGAGTTTAAAACAGGTGACTGGAGAAGTGTAAGACCTGTATTTATACCGGAAAAATGTAAACAATGTGGTTTATGTTTTCCAGTTTGTCCAGATGATTCTATTCCAGTAAAAGAACAAAAAAGACAAGATTTTGATTACGATTATTGTAAAGGATGTGGTATTTGTGCAAAGGTTTGCCCATTTGGAGCAATAAAAATGGAAGATGAAAATAAAAAAGAAGAAGGGGGAGAAAATTAAATGGGAATTAGAGAACGTTTAAGTGGTAATGAAGCAGCAGCAATTGCAATGAAGCAGATTAATCCAGATGTAGTTGCAGCTTTCCCAATTACTCCATCTACAGAGATACCACAATATTTTTCAACATTTGTAAGTAACGGAACTGTTGATACAGAATTTGTGGCAGTAGAAAGTGAACATAGTGCAATGTCAGCTTGTATTGGAGCTGAAGCGGCAGGGGCAAGAGCGATGACTGCAACTTCTGCAAATGGAATGTCTTTAATGTGGGAAATGATTTATATTGCATCTAGCCTTAGACTTCCAATAGTTATGAGTTTAGTAAACCGTGCAGTATCTGGTCCCCTTAATATCCATAATGACCATTCAGATGCAATGGGAGTTAGAGACAGTGGATGGATTATGTTATTTAGCGAAAATAACCAAGAAGCATATGATAATTTATTAATGGCACATAGAATAGCCGAACATAAAGATGTTTTGCTACCTTTAATGGTTTGTCAAGATGGATTTATTACTTCACATTCAATAGAAAATATAGAACTTTTAGAGGATGAAGAAGTAAGAAATTTTGTAGGAACTTATAAGCCAGATCATTATTTATTAAATAAAAATGAACCAATTGCAATTGGACCACTTGATTTACAGGCTTATTTGTTTGAACATAAATATCAACAAGCTGAAGCTATGAAGAGTGCTAAAAAGGTAATTTTAGAAGTCGCAAAAGAATTTGAAGAATTAACAGGAAGAAAGTATTCATTCTTTGAAGAATACAAATTAGAGGATGCAGAAATTGCAATTGTTTGTATGAATTCTACAGCTGGAACAACAAAGTTTGTTGTAGATTCTTTAAGAGAAAAAGGAATTAAAGCAGGACTTTTAAAAATAAGAGTGTTTAGACCATTTCCAGCAGAAGAAGTTGCAAAAGCTTTATCACATTTAAAAGCAGTAGCTGTTTTAGATAAAGCAGATTCACTAAATGCAGCAGGTGGAGCACTTTTTGAAGATGTAACATCTGGTATGTATGTAAATAAATATTCTGTACCAATGGTAAATTATATTTACGGAATAGGTGGTAGAGATACTACAGTAAAAGAAATAGAAAGTGTTTATAGGGATTTGCAAGAAATCTCAAGTGGAAAAAATGTGGAAAATCCATATCGTTATTTAGGTTTAAGAAAATAAATATAAAGTTATTTGTATTATATGTGTAAATGTAAAACTCTAATATGATGCTTAAATATAGAGTTTAATATAAATAAAGAGAAGAGATATAAAATTTTTGTAAGAGGAGGAAAAAAGTAAAATGGCATATAATTTAAAAGAAGTTATTTCAGAAAAGCCTTCTAGATTTACAGCTGGACACAGAATGTGTGCTGGTTGCCGGAGCTCCTATTGTAGGAAGAATGGTTTTAAGAGCTTTAAAAAAAGAAGATCATGCAGTTATCTCATGTGCTACTGGTTGTATGGAGGTTTCTACATTTATATATCCATATACTTCATGGACAGATTCATTTATTCATACTGCATTTGAATGTGCTGCAGCAAATGCCTCTGGTGCGGAGGCTGCATACAAGTCTTTGAAAAGACAAGGGAAAATTACAGAAGATGATAACACAAAGTTTATTTGCTTTGGTGGTGACGGTGGTACTTATGATATAGGACTTCAGAGTTTATCCGGTGCAATGGAAAGAGGTCACGATATGGTATATGTTTGCTATGATAATGGTGCATATATGAATACTGGAATTCAACGTTCTTCTGCTACACCAAAGTTCGCAGATACAACGACAAGTCCAGCTGGAGATGTTATACCAGGAAAGATGCAATCTAGAAAAGATTTGACTCAAATTATGGCAAGTCATCATATTCCATATGTTGCACAAAGTATTGGAATTAATAATTTCAAAGATTTATATGAAAAATCTGAGAAAGCGATTTATACTAAGGGACCAGCGTTTTTGAATGTATTTACTCCATGCCCAAGAGGCTGGGGTTATCCAACAGATGAATTGATGAATATTAATAAGCTTGCTGTTGAAACTTGTTATTGGCCTTTATATGAGGTAATTGATGGTAAGTATATTATTAATTACAAACCTAAAAATAAATTGCCAATTGAGGAGTTTTTGAAACCACAAAGAAGGTTTAAGCATATGTTTAAACCTGGTAATGAATGGATGATTAAAGAGTTCCAAAAAGAGGTTGATTTAAGATGGCAAGAGTTATTAAATCTTGAAGAAGCAACTAATAAATAGATATGAATATATGAGTGGAATTTTGATATTCTGCTCATATTTTTTGTTTTTTCTTTTGGATGAGATAGGTAATTGATTTATTGTGTCCGTAAGGATGCGGCAGGGTGCCTAAGTAATAAATAAGAAAAAACGTTCTCCAAGGCGCTTTAGTTTGTGCTTATTTCATATTTTATTGAACACACTCTAAATAGAGATACTAGCGATTGTGTAATGGTCGAACTTATTTTTTCTTATTTATTATTAAGGCTTGTTGTAGTTCGTGCTATGTATGACATTTGTGTTACAAAATTGTAATGCAATTTTAATAAATGGCGCAGTTGTAGCTTCCGTAACCGTAAGGGAATAGTTGCGTTTTGGGCTATCTTTTTTTATATATTATAAAATGTTAGTATTTAACTATACAGGTATAGATAAAAGATGATTTTAATCTTTAATATAAAGGAGAGATTTAATCGTATGAATAAATTTAAAAAGCAGTTTACAAGTTTTATTTCGTGTGTTTTAACTGTAGTTATTTTGATGAGCACTTCTAGTACGTTAATATATGCTACAGAAAATGTGGTGAGTCAGAGTAGCGAGCAAAGTGAAATGGTAAAGAATAATATAGACAAAACAGAAAAAAGTGATGAAGTAGTAGAAGATACTGTTCAGAAAAACGAAGCTAAACCCAATGCTGAAAGCTTAAATAACAATGCAAATGAAGTAAACGAAGTAAGTAATAATAAGGTATCTAATGTGGCTGAGCAAGCAAATGTTAATAGCACACAAGAGGATTTTAAGATAGCTTTAAAATGGGGACGGAGTATCAGGCAATACATATACATGGAATGCAACAAAGAGTGAGAATAGAGTAATAAAGTTAACATTTTACTACCAAAATGAAGTTTCAAAGAAAAAATATTTACCAGGAGATTTACAAGTAACAATTCCGGGAATAGGTAAGTTAAATAGAAATGAAACAAAAAGGGCAACAGATATTGCAGCAGATGAATATGGGACTACAGATTTAAAAAGAGATTGGTCATATAAATATGACTCAAAGACAGATACATATACATTTTATAATAATAAAGAGATAGAAAAGGGCGCAACTTTTAACGGCTCATTTGAATTACTATGGGAGTTTAGTTCTAGAAAATGTGTAAATGATTATTCTCAGAGTATACAAGCAACGTTAAAAGATGGAGAAAAGAGTGTTTTATCTTCTGAATTAAAAATGAAATTCACATCAAAGCAAGATACATATTACATACAAAAAACAGCCAAAGCAGTAACAAGTGCGGACGGACTGAAGAATTTTGTTGATGCAGGAAAGGCAGTATCAGATTATGCATGGGTGCAATATACATTTAGATATAATACAAAAGAGTTAAATTCAAGAGGATTACAAAGTAGATATGTTATAGATACATTGCCAAAAGGATGTGTAATTGCAAAAAGTTCAAATGTAATAAAAAATGAAGATGGAACAGTAAGTTATAAGGTAGAAGAAACTTCAGTTCCAGAAAATAGTGGAAGGGAATATTCTATAATTGTAGGATATCCAGAATCATATGCTGGAAAAAAAGTAAAGAACACAGTAGATTTAATTGGAACTTATTTGGATGAAAAAGAAGAAACAAAGCTTGCGACAAGTGAAGTTGAGGTAGAGTTAAGGAAAATAAGTGATGAATCACACCAAGGAAGTTATATAATAGCTCCAGGGAAAAATATGAGCCCAGACTATGTTTATAAAGAAAATTTATCAAAAGATATAAACTTTAGTGCAAGTTTATCAACCACAACAACAGTAGCATCAATAAACCAAAACGAATATACAGTAGCTTTAACAGATGATTTATTGGAAATATATACAGATAAATATTACAGATTACAAGATAATGAATATGAATTTACAAATGTAACAGTACCAGGTAAAAATAATTTTTACAACTCAAATGGATATGTACTATCAGATGGAAATTATACAGTAAAAATAAAAGCATTATATAAAGATAATGTAAATACAAGAGGAGTTTCAGAGTATACAACAGTATATGAAGGAAAATGGGAAGATAAAGAAATATCTAAAGATTTAGAAAATGCAGTAGCAGTAAGAGTTGAAGTAAGTGGCTTAACAGAAAGTATAAAAGGTTTTTATATAAATGTTAAAGGAAAATCCAACATATATTAAAAATTATGATTTTACAGATTTAATAGATAAAGACGGAAATTCTTTAATAACAGATGTTACAGAAGAAAATTATGCAGAAACAAGAATATATGAATTAGATAAACAAATTTATGGAAAAGGACTATTAAGGTCTACTGATGTAATAAGAATAATAGAAAGACCAGAAAAACCAGAAGAACCAGAAAAACCAGAAAGATTGTCATATTACTATTCAGATACACAAATGTCACCATTTGAAGTAGATAAGCAAATAGAAAACTTTGTAACAAAGCAAACACATACTGTTAGAGTGAATAATACGGATAAAAAAGAAATTAACAAAGTTCAAATATATGGAGTAAATCAAAAAGCAGAATTAAATACACTAATAGAAACATTAAAATTCACATATAGTGGATTAAAATTCAAAAATGAGCTATCAGAAGATGTTAATATGCAAGACTATCTAATGGAAAGAGCAAGTATAGAAAAAAATGAAAAAGAAATATGTGTAACATTTAATTTTGCAGATAATCCAATAGTTTCGACGGACTTTAATATTGGATATAATGTAGAATCTAACTTAAGTTATGAAAATTATTATGATACAACAGATCCAACATATACAGTAGTTACATACGCATTTATAGAAGACTCTGGTTTTATACCACAGCTTACATCAAGTTATAAAGGAAAAACAATGGCATCAAGTTCAGATACAGAGAATATATTACTAGCACTTGCATCACATCAACAATTAATTAAAGAAATAAGAACTGAATATACAAAAGGTGAATTTGTAGAAAGTGGAGCAGTAGTGCCACTAAATACTGAATATACATATAGATTGAAATTAAGAAATGGTTATAATACATTAGTAGATACAGAATTTATAGATGTTTTAGAACATGCTGAATTAACAAAAGTTGATGAAGAATATCCATATAGTAAATCTGAATGGTATGGAAAGTTAAAAAATGTAGATACAACATATATAGAATCAAAAGGCTTAACTGCAAAGGTATACTATGCAAATACTACATCTCCACAAGAAAATGACTGGATTTTAATGGAGGGTTATACAAACGGAATATGGCAAACAGAAAATGAAGCAAAAGCTATAAAAGTAAAGATTGAAGGAGAAATTCAGGAAAACTCGATTGTAAATATAGATGTAAATATGGTAGCACCAAATGATGAAAGCTTAGAAGATAAATATGCATATAATACTTATACAATAAACAGTGAAGCAATAGACTTATATACGGGACTAAAAGCAGCATATTTAAAAGACATGCCAAGTAATGTAACAGAAGTAAGATTAACTAAAAAAGAGTATAATATAGAAGTATTAAAAGTAGATGAAGTAACAAAAAATAAATTATCAGGAGTACAATTTGGAATATATGATGAGCAAGGTAAAAAGTTAAAAACAAGTTTAACAGGGATATTAGGAATAGCAACAATAAAGAATTTAAAAGAAGGAACTTATACAATAAAGGAAGAAATTGTACCACTAGGATATGATAAAGCAGAAGATTATACATTAATTATAGAAAATGGAAATTATACATTAAAACAAGCAGAAGAAATAAAAGCACAAGGTGAAATAGACTTAGAAGGAAATATTCCAACGATAAAAATAACAATAGAAAACAAAAGAGCAAAGGGAAGTATAACAGTATATAAAATAGACGAGTATTTAGATACAAATAAACAGGAAATCCCACTACAAGGGGTAGAGTTTAATTTATTAGATACAGATCAAAATGTAATTGCAACAGGAACAACTAACGAAAGTGGAAATATAGTATTTGAAGAGCTAGAGTGGGGAAAAACATATATATTAAAAGAAAAACAAGCACCTCAAGGATATGAATTAGCAGAAAAAAATACATATTTAAGCAAGATTAATAAAGATAAAGTAGTAGTTGTAGAAAATGTAAGAAAAACAGGAACTGTAACATTAACAAAAGAAGATGAAAAAACAACTGAAAAAATACAGGGAGCAAAATATGGATTATATGCAAAAGAAGATATTTATAATAAAAAAGGTGAAGTAGAATATCAAAAAGACCAATTAATAAGTGAAAAAACAGCAAAGGAAAATGGACAAGTTAGTTTTGAAAAATTAACTTGGGGAGAATATTATATAAAAGAAATTGAATCTGTATATGGTTATGAATTATCAGAAGAAAAGCTTTTATTCACAGTTAATGACCAAAATGTGGAAAATGTAATACAAAAAACAGCAAAAGAAGTAAGAAGTAAAGCAAATTTAGAACTTCTAAAAGTAGATGATAAAGGAAAATTTTTGCAAGGAGTAGAATTTGAGTTATTTGATGAAAACGGAAATAAAAAAGTAAGACAAGAGATAGATTCTGGTGAAAGTCAGCTTACTTTTAAATCTACTGGAACATATGCATGGAAACAAAATGAAAATGGAACATGGCAAAGTGAAAACTATCATGTAAACAATTCAACTGCTACAATGGAAACAGATGAATTTACAATACAAAATGGTACCTTAACATTTGATTGGTCTGTATCTTCAGAGTCAGTAAATTATGATTATGCATACTACACAATAACAAATGTAAAAACTGGTGAAACAATTGGAGATGCAAATACTAAAATTGGTGGAACTAGTTATGGAACAGGTTATAATTCATTAAAATTTAATAGTGTAGAACAGAAATTAAATGCAGGAACATATAAAATATCTTTTACATATAGAAAAGACTCATCAGGGCATACAGGATTAGATAGAGCATATGTTAAAAATGCAAAAATTGCATATGAAAAAATAACAGAGATTCCATATGTAACAGATGAAAATGGTAGCCTAAAAATAGAAAATATAGAATGGGGCAATTATTATATTAAAGAAAAAGAACCATTATCAGGTTATAAAAAAATAGATACGAAATTTGAATTTACCGTAAATAGAGAAACATTTTCAAATGGAAACAAGGTAATTTCAAGTGTACAAAACAGTGATACAAAAGAGCAAATTTCAATAATAAAGAACGAAAGAAAACAAGGAAAAGTAATATTAACAAAATATAGTTGCAATGCATCAGGAGAAGAAACAGAAAATACATTAGAAGGAGCAAAATTTGAATTATATAAATCAAATGGAGAACTTGTAGGTGGATATACAACAGATGAAAATGGTCAAATAGTAGTAGAAAATTTAGATTGGGACAGTTATTATTTCCAAGAAAAAGAAGCACCAGAAGGATACAGTATTTCAGATAAGAAAATAGCATTTGTAGTAAATAGCAAAAACGTTGAATTCACACAAGAGCTAAAAGCTTATAACAAACTAGAGACAGGAAAAATAACAATAAATAAAACAATAAAGGCAAATAGTTTAGAAGCAGTACATGGAAATGCAACATTTATGTTTAAAATAGTTGGAAAAGATGAAAGTGGAGGAGA
>OKSN01001729.1_pt1 | contig 10409 bp, 7 predicted proteins | sample 1606191 | NCBI WGS metagenome assembly OKSN01 (sample SAMEA3879535, study PRJEB24766) | human gut metagenome | biome: human-associated habitat; feature: feces | place: USA | collected 1985/1987
CGATACCGAGAGCTACACCCACCGTTCTGGTCGCACCGGACGCGCAGGCAAGAAGGGCACATCAATCTCTATCATCCACACCAAGGAGCGCGGACGTGTGCGCGAAGTGGAGCGCGTGATAGGCAAGGAGTTCGTTGACGGCACGCTGCCTACGCCGCAGGAGATTTGTTCGAAGCAGCTCTTTAAGGCAATCGACGAGATTGAGAAGGTGGACGTGGACGACGAGCAGATAGCACCGTTCATGGAGGATATCAACCGCCACTTCGAATACTTCGACAAGGAGGATATTCTGAAGAAGATTGTGTCGCTGGAGTTCGGCAAGTTCCTGAAGTATTACGCCAACGCACCAGAGATACAGAAGCCGTCTACAAGCCGCGACCGCAAGGAGCGTGGCGAGGGTCGCGACGGCAGAAAGCGCGAGAAGCGTGCGCCGGAGGCAGGCTATCGCCGTCTGTTCATCAACCTCGGTAAGGACGACGGATTCTATCCGGGCGAGGTGATGCAGTTCCTCAACCGCAATGTGCATGGCCGTCAGGAGGTGGGACACATCGATCTGCTTGCCCGCATCTCGTACATAGAGGTGCCGGAGCAGGATGCCGAGAAGGTGATGCGTGCGCTGAACGGAGCCACATACCGCAACCGCACCGTGCGCTGCAACGATGCCGACGACACGGCTGCTGCAAGTGGCGACGGAAAGCGTGGCTCGCGTCGCTCTTCCGACCGCGACGGTGGTCGCACATCGCGCCGTAAGGACGCAGCGAACGATGCTAACCCATACGAGAAACGCTCCAAGCGTCGCAACGAGATGGAGGGACGCAACCGCTCGCAGCGTGGTCAGCGCGGACAGTCGCGCTACGAGAGCGGACGCAAGGACGACTGGCGCCAGTTCATCAACAACCCCGACATACAACTCGTGGGCGACGAACCTGATTTCTCAGAGGAGGGATGGGCACGCCGTAAGCCAAGAAAGAAGAAGTAAAGAATAAGGGCTGACAGATAGGCTGGTAGATTTTGCGTTTTGAGGTAAATCTACCAGCCTTTATTGCACTCATAATGTGAAGATTACGGCAATGCTGGTAGATATGATAGATTTTTCTCGATAACATAATAGAGCATAAACTAAGGGGAAACACTGCAAGTTAGTAAACGTACTAACGAGCGGTGGTTCCCCTTTTTGTGTTTATCTACTTATACTGAAGTACGTAGCTCTTCAGTAGATTGCTGTTGCGCATTATGCCAACTTCTTCTCCAAGCGTTCGCGGATGGCAGCGATGAAGCCGGCAGAGTTCTTGGTCTGCGGAGTAACGCCTTCCATGAGTCCTGCGAGGTCCTTCGTTACGATACCCTCGTTGAGAGTGTCGAAGCAGGCAGCCTCAAGAGCATCAGCGTAGCGCACGAGTTCGGGTAGGTTATCCATCTCGCCACGTTTGCGCAGAGCGCCACTCCAAGCGAAGATAGTAGCCATCGGGTTGGTAGATGTCTCCTCACCCTTCAGATACTTGTAGTAGTGGCGTGTAACGGTGCCGTGAGCAGCCTCGTACTCGTACTTGCCGTCAGGCGAAACGAGCACAGAAGTCATCATTGCCAACGAGCCGAATGCTGTGGAAACCATGTCGGACATAACGTCGCCGTCGTAGTTCTTGCAAGCCCAGATGAAGCCGCCCTTAGAGCGGATAACGCGTGCCACTGCGTCGTCGATAAGGGTGTAGAAGAACTCTAAGCCGCGCTTCTCGAACTCCTCCTTGTATTCCTCGAATACCTCGTAGAAGATAATCTTGAACTGTGCGTCGTACTTCTTCGAGATGGTGTCCTTTGTAGAGAACCATAGACTCTGGTTGGTGTCGAGCGCGAACTTGAAGCAAGAGTGTGCGAACGAACGTATCGACTTGTCGGTGTTGTGCATTGCCTGGAGCACACCAGCACCCTTGAATGTGTGAACCACAACCTCCTCGTGCTTGCCGCTCTCGCCGTCGAAGATGAGCTTGGCTACGCCCGGCTCGTCGGCGCGAATCTCTACGCTCTTGTAAACGTCGCCGTAAGCGTGACGTGCGATGGTGATAGGCTTCTCCCAGTTCTTCACTGCCGGATGGATGCTCGGGATAGTGATAGGTGTACGGAATACAGTGCCGTCGAGGATAGAGCGGATGGTGCCGTTAGGGCTCTTCCACATCTGATGGAGCTTGTACTCGTCCATGCGCTGGTGGTTAGGTGTGATGGTAGCACACTTAACGGCTACGCCCAAGCGTTTTGTTGCCTCGGCTGCGTCCTTTGTTATCTGGTCGCCAGTCTCGTCGCGTTTAACGAGTCCCAGGTCGTAATACTCTGTCTTGAGGTCAACGAACGGAAGAATAAGCTCATCCTTGATCATCTGCCACAAAATACGTGTCATCTCGTCACCATCCATCTCTACGAGTGGGGTGGTCATCTGAATTTTTTCGGTCATAGTTATTTTGATTTAAGAGTTTATTTCTTGTTCTTATAATAGTTCATCAAGCAGCCGTCTGCCAGAATCTGACGCTCGTCGGCGGTGAGGTTCTGGAAGAAGAGGTGGATAGGCTTAACGCCGTCGCGTGCGATAATTTGTGCGTCGATATCCTCCTTACCGGTGAGGATAGCCTCGCGGATGCCCGGTACGAAGAGTTTGTCGCCCGGCTCGAAGTTGAACTCAACGTCCTTAGCGATTGTGAACGGCACGATACCCCAGTTGATACAGTTAGAACGGTAGCGCTTTGTAGCGTACTCGTAGCAAACGTTAGCGTCGCCGCCGAGCACCTTCTGGCAAGAAGCAGCCTGCTCGCGAGCCGAGCCGTCGCCTGGGCGGTTAGCGAATACGCATGAACCGAACGATGTGTCCTCAGCCTTTGCGCCCACCTTAGCGAGAGCCTCTGCGATGTTCGCGCTCACCTCACCAGCACGGCGTGCGAGGTCCTGCTTCTGAATCTCCTTGCTCAGACCTACGTACTCAGGCACGCGGCGAGAGAGGGCGAACTCAGAAAGCTTCAACGGGTTAGAACGGTAAGAACTTGTCTCGCCAGACGGGATGAGCTCGTCGGTAGTTGTAACGGGGTCGTGGATAACGGCTGCCAACTCGAGCAGCATGTTCTCCTGCATTGCATACATTGTAGGCCAGTCCTTGATGTTCGGACCATAGCGCAACTCGGTCTCAGGACGCGGTCTGCCGTAGCCGTTGTAAACGCGGCACTTGTATATCTTCTCGTCGTAAACGTATGGCTTGTGTGTGTTCTCGTACTCCACGTCGGTAGCAGCTGTGATTGCGCCACCGTTAGCAGCCGTAGCAGCGATAGAGCGTGCGTCCATAAGTGCCACGAGCGAGAGCTGTCCCTGACCCGGCTTAGAACCCTCGCGGTTGGGGAAGTTGCGTGTAGTGTGGCGGATAGACAGACCATTGTTAGACGGAACGTCGCCTGCACCGAAGCACGGACCGCAGAATGCCGGCTTCATCACAACGCCAGCCTCAATGAGGTCGGCAGTGATGCCCTCGCGTGTCACAGCCATTGATACTGGAGTAGACTGCGGATAAGCCGAAGCCGTGAAGTAGTCGTTGCCGATGCTCTTGCCCTTAAGGATAGCGCCAGCCTCTGCGAGGTTGTCGTATGTACCGCCCGAGCAGCCAGCGATGATGCCCTGGTCAGCGTAAACCTTACCGTCGACAACCTTATCAACGAGATGTACGTCTACCTTGTCGCCGAAGCGCTTCTTCGCGTCTTCCTCAATGCGTGTGAGGATGCCAACTGGGTCAGCCTGAAGCTCGTGGATTGTAACTGCGTTCGACGGGTGGAACGGCAGAGCAATCATAGCCTCCTGCGAAGAGAGGTCGATGCGAATCATCATGTCGTAGTAAGCAACGTCGCCCGGCTTCAGTTCCTTGAAGTCCTGCGGACGCTCATGTATGTCGTAGTGGTGCTTCACCTCTTCGTCTGTAATCCAGATAGAGCTCAAGCAGGTGGTCTCGGTAGTCATAATGTCGATACCGTTACGGAAGTCGATAGGCAACTCCTTCACGCCAGGACCTGCGAACTCGAGCACCTTGTTCTTCACAATGCCACTCTCGAATGTAGCCTTCACGAGCGAGATAGCCACGTCGTGCGGACCTACGCCCTTCTTCGGTTTGCCCTCGAGCCATACGAGCACCACCTCAGGTGCGTTGATGTCCCAAGTGTTCTTGAGCAACTGCTTCACGAGTTCTCCACCGCCTTCGCCAACACCCATGTTGCCGAGTGAGCCGTAGCGTGTGTGAGAGTCGGAACCGAGAATCATATTGCCGCACTTCACCATCATCTCGCGTGCATACTGGTGGATGACAGCCTGGTTAGCAGGCACGTAGATGCCACCATATTTCTTTGCTGCCGACAGACCGAAAACGTGGTCGTCCTCGTTGATAGTGCCACCAACGGCACAGAGTGAGTTGTGGCAGTTGGTCATTGCGTAAGGCAGCGGGAACTCCTCCAGTCCACTTGCGCGTGCTGTCTGTATAATTCCTACGTAAGTGATGTCGTGCGACATCATAGCGTCGAAGCGGATGCGCATCTTCTTACCCTTCGATCCGTCCACGTCGTGCGAGCGGAGGATGCCGTAAGTGATAGTGTTTTCGCGAGCTTCGTCAGGTGTCAAACCTTCATAATTGTCGCAAACTTTGGTACCATTGAGGAGATAGACTCCGTGATTAATAAGTTCTACCATAATGTCAAGGTTTTTAGTTATTAGATTGTTAGAATTGTATTCTTGTTTGCAGGTTGGTGCACTTGCTACTTAGCATTCTTGTTAGCAGGTTGGTGCACTTGAGACAAGTGCACCCCCTATGTTTGTATGCTTCCAATGAATATGGTGAGCGATAGCATGTCAGCAGCTCCGCCTGGTGAAATGTTTTGGGTTGTGTAGTGCCGATCCATGTCTTTTAGAGCAGTCTCCGAGAAGTTGTCGAGCAGTGCTCGGGCTTCCTGCTTCACCTCCTCGGCTGTGGCTAAGTCGGTGCGATAGATGACGTTGGTGTCGTCGAGGTCGCACATGATGCGCAGCAGTGTCTTGTGCAGCGTGTACGCATCGCGTTCCTTTCTGCGTTCGATGTAGAACGGAAGCCACTCTGCGAACAGCATCTCGTAGCCTTCGCGAGCGTTGTCGAGTGCTCCTTTTATTGCTGTGGTGCCCTTTGAGAGCAGTTTCGCCTTGCTGCCGTGCGTGCCGTTAGTGTCGGGGAAACTGGCAGCGAGTGCTTTTATTGTGGTTTGTAAGGAGACGAGAACATCTTCTCCTCCGTTTCTTTCTTTCAGTATTTGTTCTTCATTGGCAGCTATTTTTCTCTCCTCGTGAGCAGCTGCTACAACCGCCAATCCCATTGAGAAGAGTGCCCCTTTGTGGGTGTTCACGCCGTTGGTGGCGCTGAGCATAGCCTTTTCCGCTTCTATGCCTATGTCCCTTATGGATGTGTGCGTGGGCAGAGTGTCGGCGCAGCCGAGCAGTGCGAGCTTCACGAAGTAGGGGTGTAGTGTGTCGATGCTGCGTTGCATCAGCGCATAATCCATGTCGCGGTGCGCTCCGTTGTTGTCCTTGTCTACGAGTCCGGGCTTCGGCGTGGTGTCAAGCTCAGCCTGCAGTGCTTGTGTAGCGAGGTGTGCTATTATATAAGGTAGGGTGGTGGGTGGCACGAGTTGTCTTATTGTGCTCATATCACCTTGCTCCATTGCCTTGCGCACTCGCGATGCGCTTACAGCGTTGTCCTCCTTCTCCAGTCGGGCTGTCTCTCTGACATCGGCGAGCACCTCGTGCATCAGTTGGTTGTAGCGGCGTGTGAGCCGGTCGGTCGGCTCTGTGCCTACGAAGCGGACGGTTGCGTCGAGAGCTGGCGCGATGTGACGGCGGAAGAGGTCGAGGTCGAGCAGCATCTGCGTGTCGGCTGCGTCGTCGAGACGTTTGAGAAAGTACGTGGGGAACGTAGCCTGACTGATGGCGTACTCGCTTCCGTCTATCACTGTGACGTTCTTAAGATGTGCCACGCCTTGCTCCACCATTGCCTTGCGCTCTGCGTAGGCGAAGAGTGAGCAGTCCTCTCTCACTACCATCACGAACAACCGTTCCACTTGCTTTGCTGCCTGCTCTATCAAGTAGCGGTGACCGAGTGTGAAGGGGTTGCAGTTCATTACCACAACGCCTCGGAGAGGCGTTGTGGTGGTGAGGGGTTGAGGGGTTGAGGGGTTGAGATGTTGAGGTGTTGTGATGTTGAGATTTGTTTTTTCTTCCTTTTTACATCCTTGATTATTCTCTTTGCATACTTCACCTTCCTCTTTTATCTTTTTCAGTTGCTCAACCATATTATTGATTCCTCCGATGCCCGTCTCCATAAGTACGGCTTCGGGTGCTTCGGCGAGCAGTCGGAACGACAGACTCTCGAAGAGTTGTCTGTTCTTGGGTTTTGTGAACAACATGACGTTGCTATATCCCTCCTCGTTAGCGTGTGCTATGAGGTGTGAGATGAGTGTGTTGGCGATAGCTTCGCCCTTATGCGCATCGTCCACAGCCACACACTTTATTACGTTGCCCTTCAGTCCGCCACCAGCTATCATCTCTCCGTCGTCGTCTGTTATGGCAGCGTAGTAGTGCATGTCGTCGAAGCGCAAGCCGTTGCGTTTGAGGAACGCCTCTATGCGTTGTCGTTGACGGGGTGTCGTGGGGTTAAGGGTTTGTATCTCCATAGATTGTTTAAGGTCGTTTGTTATGTTTGTCTTGCCTTAGTGTAAAGGTCTACCATCTCGTTTATCTTCGCCCATATCTCCTTCTGCGTGTGCCAGCGCATCCTCATGCAGTAGCGTGCTTCGTGTTCGCAGACGAGACAACGGCGCGGTTTTTCTCCGATATCGTTTCTTGCGACAGGTATGCCGTCGGTGTTTATGACATCTATATCGAAGAGTCTGCCCAACGGGTGCGTGTCCTCTATCGTTACCGCTATGCGCTTGGCTTCGAGCAGCGGTAGCGGTGTGATGAGATAAGCCTCATAGCCCGTATCGAGGTCGCGCTCGGTGAGCACAGCCTCGCGTTCTGCGTCGCTCATGTCGTTGAGATGGAACGCCTCACGTATAGCCTCTACGGCTGCGTGTGCCGCACAGAGCGACTGATGATTGCGCTTCACGCTTCCTGGCATGACAACGGTGAGGCACACCAGTGTCTTTCCCGAGTGTTCAGCCAGCAGCTTCTGCTGTGTGGCATGGCGTGCGTCGCGGCTCGCCAGAAGTTCGTGAAGCGTAATCATTCTTTTAGTTTTGAGTTATTCAACGATGTTCTTGATGACATCCATCACCGATCCGTCGCGGTTCATCACCACGCCCACCACCTTGTCGCCGAACGGCAGCGGTGCCGGGTTGCCGATTACGGAGAGTGCGCGGTCGCGAAGCTCCTCGAGCGTTACGATCTTCAGTCCGGCAGCCTTCAGGCGTTCGGCTATCTCCGGTCGGGCAGGGTTGACAGCGATGCCGTATTCGGTTACGACAACGTCTACGGTGCGACCCGGAGTGATGAGCGTTGTCACTTCGTTCACCACGCACGGTATTCTGCCACGGAGCAACGGACAGACGATGATAGAGAGTGCTGAGTCTTCGGCTGTGTCGGGATGTCCGCCGATAGCACCGCGTATGATGCCGTCGCTACCTACGAGCACGTTGACGTTGAAGTTGACATCCACCTCAAGAGCCGAAAGTATCACGATGTCGAGATAGTGCGTAGCCGCACCCTGCTCGTGCATACTTGCATATTCGCAAGCCGACACCTCCTTGTGCTTTGGGTCGTTCTTGAGCGACTCTGCAGCCACCTTGTCGAACGACTGCACGTCGATTAGACGCTCGATGAGTCCCTCCTCATGCATCTTCACCATGTGAGCCGTGATGCCGCCGAGGGCGAACGAAGCCTTGATATCCTGATCGATCATGCTCTGGCGGATGTACTTAACGGCAGCGAGCGAAGCACCGCCCGAACCGGTCTGTATCGAGAAACCGTTCTTGAAGTAGCCGCTGTTCACAATCACCTTCGCAGCCTGTTGAGCAAGCAGTATGTCGCGCGGGTTCTTGGTGTCGCGGATGGCACCCGAAGCAATCTTCGACGAGTCGCCTACCGACTCAACTTCCACCACGTAGTCTACGTCGTGCTCCGAGATAGAGTTCGGAGTGTTAGGATAGGGCACGAGGTCGTCGGTGAGGATAACCACCTTGTCGGCATAGTGAGCGTCGGGCAGCGCGTAACCGAGCGAGCCGCAGATACTCTTTGCGTTCTCCGAGCGCGAGTAGCCGCAGGCGTTGCCGAGCGGGTCAGACGACGAAGCGCCGAGGAACGCCACGTCGATGTGCAACTCGCCTGAAGCGATAGCCTCGCCGCGTCCGCCATGCGAGCGGAACACCACCGGCTTCTCCATCAGTCCGTGCGAAATCTCCTTGGCCAGTTCGCCGCGCAGACCGGATGTCGAAATCTCCGTAATCACGCCGTTGCGAATGTGCTCGATGAGCGGTTCGTGTACGTCCTGCAAGCTCGAAGCTGCGAGGTGCAAATCCTTAAATCCCATCTCAGCGAGCTTATCCACAACCATGTTCACCACCTTGTCTCCACCGCGGAAGTGGTGGTGGAACGATATTGTCATGCCGTCCTTCAGTCCCGAGTGGCGTATAGCCTCTTCGAGCGTCATGAGCTTGGGGCTCTTCTGCTGCAGTTCGAGGCGCGGAGTGATGTCCTTGTGTGCCTCTACATTATTATATACGCTCTTTCCCATAGCCTGAGCCACCTGCTCGGCGAGGGTATGTCTTTCGTTCAGTGTGCTCATGCTATGTCCTCCTGTTTAATTACGCCCGAAGCCAGTGCCAAGTCGATGACGCGCTGTGCGCGTATCACCACTGGTCGGTCAACCATTTTACCGTTCACGGCTATTACGCCCGAGCCTTTCTTCTCAGCCTCCTTGATGGCTGCGATAACGGCGAGAGCCTTGTCGATAGCCTTCTGTGTCGGTGTGAACACCTCGTTGATAATCTCGATCTGGCGCGGGTTGATAATCGACTTTCCGTCGAAACCCAACTGATGAATCAGTTCCACCTCCTTGCGGAATGTCTCCATGTCGTTGAGGTTAGAGTAGACGGTGTCGAGCGCATCGATGCCAGCCGCACGAGCTGCTACCACGATGGTCTGGCGTGCCATGAGCAGCTCCATGCCCTCGGGTGAGCGTTGTGTCTTCAGGTTGGCGCAGTAGTCCTCCGCGCCGAGCGCGATGCCCATCATGCGCTTGGAAGCGGTAGCTATGGCGTAGGCGTTCACCACGCCGAGCGTGCTCTCCAGTGCAGCCATAATCTGTGTGCGACCCACGCAACCCAGTTCCTGCTCCACCTTTTCAATCTCGCGCTCCACCTCGATCACCTCCTCTGCGGTCTCGGTCTTCGGCATACGTATCACGTCGACGCCAGCCTTAACCACAGCCTCGATGTCCTTCTTGCCATACGGCGTGTTCAGCGGATTGATGCGCACCACCATCTCCGTTGTGCCGTAGTCAATAGTCTTCAGCGCATTGTAGACGAGCAGGCGTGCAGCGTCCTTCTCTGCCATTGTCACAGAGTCCTCAAGGTCGAGCATTATTGAGTCGGGATGATATATATAGGCATCCTGCATCATACCAGGGTTGTTTCCCGGTACGAACATCATAGTTCTTCTTAGTCGTTTCATAGGTCAAAAAGTTTAGGGGTTAGTCTTTCCACACGTCTTTGCCCGTTGCTCTCACGGCAGCCGCGGTGACACGTGCGCGGATAGTGCAGTCGAGCGCGCCCTTGTCTGTGGCGTGCACCTCAGCACGGGTGATGCCGAGTCCTTCGAGTGTCTCAACAATCACCTTACGAATCTGGTCGCCAAACTGGTAGGCAACCGAACTTTGCAAATCAATATTCAGACCCTCTTTCTCGCAGGGGGCAATCTGAATCATGATGTCGCCGGACTCCATTGTGCCGGCAGTAGCTTGTTTTAGTTCCATAGGTGTAGTATTTTAAAGTTTATGGTCTTCTTTGAGGGGCAACCTGCGGTGCTTTAGCCAAGAGGAAGCGAGGAGTTGTGTAGAAACGTAATAAAACAAAAATTGCGTAAATACAACAACACTTCCTCCGTCAAGAACACCGAAGAGAACCGAGTTATACTTACGCTCGCGCGAGCAGTATATAGGAAATATATAATGTCTGTGTACGCACAAAACTTATTCAGTGTGCGGTTTCTAAATTCACGGGGTAAAGATACATATTAATTATGAAACGACCAAGTGTTTTTGCTATATTTTTTTCGCTTTAACAACGTTGCGCTCGTGTTACTATGAGCATCTGCGCCGACCGTTACGAGCATCTGCGTCGGTCGGTGCGGACATCTGCGTCGGTCGATACGGACATCTG
>OKSN01001733.1_pt1 | contig 10384 bp, 6 predicted proteins | sample 1606191 | NCBI WGS metagenome assembly OKSN01 (sample SAMEA3879535, study PRJEB24766) | human gut metagenome | biome: human-associated habitat; feature: feces | place: USA | collected 1985/1987
GCTCACCGCGCGACTCATCATGGCGTTGGGCACGGGCGTCTCGCTGCCGTTGCTGACCAACATCATCCTGGAGAAAGCGCCGTTCGACAAGCGCGGCATGATGCTTGGCCTGGTCAGTCTGGTGACCTGCGCGGCCCCGGCCATCGGCCCGGTGTTCGGCGGGCTCGTCATGGAATTCCTCAACTGGCATTGGATCTTCTACACGATGATCCCGTTCCTGCTCATCTCGCTCGTGCTGGGATGCGCTACCGTCCCCGACATCCGCCACGGCGGGAAGGGGCATCTGTCGGTGCCGTCGCTGGTATTGGTGGCGGCCGGTCTGGCCGGCATCATCGTGGCGGCGAGCTTCTTCGCGCAGTGGAACGGCGACTGGCGCTTCTGGACGGTGCTTGTCGGCGCGATCGTGGTGCTGGGTGTGTTCGCCGCCGTGCAGCTGAAGATGGAGCATCCGCTGGTCGAGGTGCGCACGTTCGCATTCCCCGGATTCACATTGGGCATGCTGATTCTGCTGATGTCGTCCGGTGGCGTGCTCGGTGTGAACTTCCTGCTGCCGATTCTATTGCAGCGCGGACTCGGCCACACCAGCATGATCGCCGCCCTGATTCTGCTGCCGGGAGCCGTGGTCGGCGCGATTTCCGCGCCGTTGATCGGAGGTGCGCTGAAAGCGCATTTTCCGCCGAAATTCATCGCCTGTGGTTTTGTCGGCGTGGCCATCATGGATATTGTGATGATGCTCGGCGGCGCGCATGAATGGGCCGTCGCGATCGCCTACGCGCTGTTCATGGCCGCATCCGGATTCGTGCTCGTGCCTGACCAGACGCATGCGCTGAACCAGCTGCCGGCCGCGATGAACGCCGACGGCTCCGCGGTGATGAACACCGTGCAGCAGCTCGCCGGCGCCATCGGCACCGCGGTCGCGTCCACGCTGATCGCCGAATTCTCCGCAGCGAACCGTGTCGCGGGCATGAAGTCCGCGGCCGCCTACGTCGCCGGGTTTTCCACCAGCATGTGGGTGTTCTTCGGCATGGCCGTGACGGGTGAGATCCTGGCCCTGCTCATGTTCCGCTTCTCGAAGCGCGCCGCATAGCTGGTCATGCGCGGTGGAAGGCTTCACTTCTGTCGTTTTTCGATAGCTTTGATAATTTTGATATCGACAATGCCAAACATATTCGCAAGCGGTTGCTGGATGCATATGTCATTCGTCAGACCGGTTGCGGCGAAGTTGATTTCGCGGTTCCGCTCTTGCGTGAATACTTACCGTAAGCAGATGTGAAAATCTAGTTCAGGCGAGTGGCCTGTTGATGATGACCCCAAAGTAGTCCTCAATATCGGTGCAACAGGCGGGGTTCCTGTTCCTCATTGATGAGGTCTCGATGAGCATTCGCGCGCGACGCTCAGCAGACTGGCGATGGCGGCGCAGGTGGCCTCCACGTTGCGTTTTGTTCCGGTGAGCAGTTCCGGCAGAGCGGCTGGGCCGGGTGCGATGCCGAACGTCGCGACGATGCCGGCTTCGTTGAGCGCGGCGGTGACGTTCGGATCGCGCGTCACTTTTCCTCCGATGGCGATAACCGGTTTTCCTTGCGATTTCGCCAGTCGCGCGATGCCGCTCGGTACCTTGCCGTACGGCGTCTGCCCGTCGATCGACCCTTCGCCGGTGATGACGACATCGGCCCACGCGCACGCCTCGCGTGCATGCAGCAAATCGAGCACCAACTCGATGCCGGGGCGCATGGTCGCGTTGAACAGGCCCAGCATGCCGCCGCCGGTGCCGCCCGCCGCGCCCGCGCCCGGCTTATCTGTTATTTTGCGACCGTTCAGTGCCGTGATGGCGTCGGCGAGCCTGCCCAAACCGCAGTCGAGCAATGCGGCTTGTTCCGTGTTCGCGCCTTTCTGCGGGCAAGCCGGGGGAGTGCGCCGCCGCCAAGCGGCAGCTCGCAATCGTCCGCATCGAGGAAACGATGGCCGAGCGCTCGGGCCAGGCCAGTGCCGCCGTCGGTGGTGGCGCTGCCGCCCAATCCAAGTACGATGCGTTCCGCTCCGGCGTCGATCGCGGCGCGAATCAGCTCGCCGGTGCCGAAAGTGGACGCCGCCAACGGATCGCGGTCGGCGGGGGAGATGCGCTCGATGCCGCTCGCCGCAGCCAACTCGACCACCGCGGTGCGAGGATTCTCTCCATCGTGAGATGTTCCGAAACCGCCCTCGCCAAGGAATCCATATCGTGTGATGATCGGCCGGCCCAGCGCGTCATGCGCGTGCTCCGATCGCAATTCGCCGCCGGTTGCCTGGACCAGCGCGTCGGTCAATCCCTCGCCGCCATCGGACAACGGCATCATGCGGCATTCGGCGCCGGGATCGCCGGCCGCCACGCCCCGGCGCATCGACTCAGCCACGGCCTGCGCGGAAGCGGCTTCCTTGAACGAATCCGGTGCCAACAGATATTTCATGGTCAGCGGTAGCCCTCCCACTGCGGCAGGGGGAAGAGCACGTCCTCGCAACTCGCCCACATTTCGTTCAAATCGCGCCCCGGAACCCGCAGCCAACGCAGCTGCGCGCCGTCCATCATCGCGAATCCGGAACGCAGCACCTGCTCGGCGTCAACGCCTTCCGGCACATGCCAGCGGATGTTCGCGGCCACTTCCACGATACGTTCCTCGCGTTCGGCGAAATAATCATGCGCCGGATGGTCGGGATTGAGCGCCTCGGCGCTCAGCGTGGAGAACATGTGCACCAATTCGGGACGTTTGGCGTTGACCGCCACCGTCCTGCGCCACATTTCGGCGATAAGCGGACGCTCGTCGCGCACCATGCCGGCGGTGACGTCCTCGGTCTCACGGTCGTACATTTCGTCGAGCACCGCATGCAGCAGCCCTTCCTTGCTGCCGACGTAATGCAGCACGCCCGGTTTGGTGAGGTTCACCATGGTGGCGATGCGCTGCAGCGACGTGCCGTAGTAGCCGAGCGTGCCGAAACATTCGACCGCCGCGTTGAGAATCGCGCTTCTGCGGTCGACTTCGTCGTTGGCCATAATGTGCTCCCGTCGTTGCTGGAGGTTATTGGAATATGCAATTCACTTTACGGTCGGTCGGTTTCTTTTCCAAAGATGATTGGCGTGTTGAGGATTGTTTTTTGATAAAGTACCTACCAATCGGTAGGTAGGGAATTCGGGGTTGAAGTCCCACCGCGAAACAATCGCGAGACGGCCGAGAAAATAGCCGAAAGGCACCAGAAACACAGAAGACATACGAAAGAGGCAGCTCATGAGCGACACCGCTTATCCTTCCGTCAACGACCTGACCCTCGAAGAGAAGGCGTCCCTCACCTCCGGCGGCGACGCCTGGCACCTGCAGGGTGTGGAAACCAAAGGCATTCCCGGCTACATGATCACCGACGGCCCCCACGGACTGCGCAAATCCCTGGCATCCAGCACCGGCGAAACCGACCTGAACGACTCCGTGCCCGCCACCTGCTTCCCGCCGGCAGCCGGCCTGTCCAGCTCCTGGAACCCGGAACTCATCCACAAGGTCGGCGAGGCCATGGCGGAGGAATGCATCCAGGAGAAGGTGGCCGTCATCCTCGGCCCCGGAGTCAACATCAAGCGCAATCCGCTCGGCGGCCGCTGCTTCGAATATTGGTCCGAAGACCCGTATCTGGCCGGCCATGAGGCAGTCGGCATCGTCGCCGGCGTGCAGTCCAAGGGCGTGGGCACCTCGCTCAAGCACTTCGCCGCCAACAACCAGGAGACCGACCGTCTGCGCGTATCCGCCAACATCTCCCAGCGCGCGCTGCGTGAAATCTACTTCCCGGCCTTCGAACACATCGTCAAAACCGCCCAGCCATGGACCATCATGTGCTCCTACAACCGCATCAACGGCGTGCATTCCGCACAAAACCGCTGGCTGCTCACCGACGTGCTGCGCGACGAATGGGGGTATGAAGGCATCGTCATGAGCGATTGGGGCGCCGACCACGACCGCGTCGCCTCCCTCAACGCCGGCCTCAACCTTGAAATGCCGCCGAGCTACACGGACGACCAGATCGTCTACGCCGCACGTGACGGCCGCATCCAGCCCGAACAGCTCGACCGCATGGCCCAAGGCATGGTCGACCTCGTGAACAAGACCCGTGCCGCCATGAGCGTCGAGAACTACCGTTTCGACGTGGACGCCCACGACGAGGTGGCCCACCAGGCCGCCGTCGAATCCATGGTGCTGCTCAAAAACGACGACGACATCCTGCCGGTCGCGGCAAACGCGAAAATCGCCGTCATCGGCGAATTCGCGCGCACCCCGCGCTACCAGGGCGGCGGCTCGTCCCACATCACCCCAACCAAGATGACCAGCTTCCTCGACACCCTCGCCGAACGCGGAGCGGACGTCGCGTTCGCACCGGGCTTCACCCTCGACCTCGAACCGGCCGACGCCAAGCTCGAAGCCGAAGCCGTCGAAACCGCCAAAAACGCCGACGTCGTCCTCATGTTCCTCGGCCTTCCGGAAGCCGCCGAATCCGAAGGCTTCGACCGTGAAACCCTCGACATTCCAGCCAAGCAGGTCGAACTGCTCAAAGCCGTCGCCGCCGAAAACAAGAACATCGTCGTGGTGCTGTCCAACGGATCCGTCGTCTCCGTGGCACCATGGGCGGGCAACGCCAAGGGCATCCTCGAATCCTGGCTGCTTGGCCAGGCGGGCGGTCCGGCGCTCGCCGACGTGATCTTCGGCAAGGTCAGCCCGTCCGGCAAGCTGGCACAGACCATTCCGATGGACATCAACGACGATCCGAGCATGATCAACTGGCCGGGTGAGGAGGGGCACGTCGACTATGGTGAGGGCGTGTTCGTCGGCTACCGCTACTACGACACGTACGACAAGGCCGTCGACTACCCGTTCGGCTTCGGCCTGAGCTACGCGACCTTTGCGATCGACGGCGTGAACGTCGCCAAGACCGGCGCCAACACCGCACACGTCACCGCGACCGTCACCAACACGTCCGACGTGGACGCCGCCGAAACCGTGCAGGTCTACGTGGCTCCAGGCAAGGCCGCCGTAGCCCGCCCGAAGCATGAGCTCAAGGGTTTCCGAAAGGTGTTCCTCAAGGCCGGCGAATCGGCTGAGATCTCCTTCGATCTGGACGAGCGCGCCTTCGCCTACTGGTCCGAGAAGTTCGATGACTGGCATGTCGAAGCCGGCGAATACACCGTCGAAGTCGGCACGTCCAGCCGCGACATCGCCGCCGTGGCCGTCGTCACGCTCGACGGCGACGGCAAGGCCCTGCCGCTCGACGAATGGTCCACGTTCGGCGAATGGGCCGACGATCCGGTCGGCTCCAAAATCGTCGCATCCGTGTATGCGGAAGGCGAGGCCGGCAATCTGCCGCAGCTGCCCGACAACGACATGATGCGCATGTTCCTCAAGTCCATGCCGATCAACTCCATGCCGATGCTGATGAGCGACGGCGGCAAGGCCATCACCGCCTTCATGCTCGATGAATACGCCAAAATCGCCGAAACCGCCGAATAAGACGGATTGACGTAAACAAGACGTAAGCAAAAGGAGTTTCAAGGATTTAGACCGAGGATGTGGCCCGCGAATGAACCGGTGCGGACCACATCCTCGGCTTTTTCATACTTGGTTTCGGCTTGTTCCGGGCTTATTTTTGGCTATTTTTAAGCGATTTTGCGATTACAATATTGCGTTCGGTGTGCTGCGATCCGGTTCCGTCACACACGACACGCTGAATGTTGCATATGCAACTGTTGTATGTACAACGTGTTATCGTATGTTCCGTGAACGATATACAGAACGATGGAACAGCTTCGGTGAACCCCGCGTTCACCGAAGCGTGGGACCGAGGCGCATGCAAGCCGCCGAGCGTCGCCATCCGATCGCTGCACAACGTCATCAACCGGTATCTTGCGGTGACGCGCCCCATGGAAGTGGATAGTCTGAGCGGTGGCAACATCGACATCATCACCTTCCTCGCACGCCATTCGGAACGGGAGATCTTCCCGCAGGACGTGGAGCGCCGCTTCGGCATCACCCGGTCGACGTCGAGCAGAGTGCTCGCATTGATGGAACGCAAAGGGCTTATCGTGCGCGAATCCGTGCCGAGGGACGCGCGGTTGAAGAAAATCGTGCTTACCGACAAATCGCGCGACATCGCCGAAGCGCTGCGCACCAGCGCAATCGCCATGGAAGGCATTCTGCTGCAGGGCCTGAGCGACGACGAGATCCGCGAATTCATGCACGTGCTCGACGTGGTGCAAACCAATCTGGTCTCCACCGGGCTGATCGGCGACGAAAGTCGCTACTCCAGCCTGGCATTGTGCGAGGCGGAATCGCGGGAACGGCAATCGCGGGAATGCGAATCGCAACCAACTGTACGGAAAACATCACAGGAAGACGAAACAGGAAAGGAAGAGTAAGTGAGCGGAACAAACGTGACAACGGCTGCGGTGCAATCGCAGCCAAAACAAAAGCGGCATCTCGTACGCACGCTTGGCAAATCGCTGCGTGAATATAGGAAGCCCAGCATTCTCACCCCGATATTTGTGGTGGTCGAAGGTGTTCTGGAAATCCTCATCCCCACGGTGATGGCGTCGTTGATTGATGAAGGCATCACCGGCAAAAGCATGCCCGCCATCGTCAAATTCGGTCTGATTCTTCTGGCGTGCTCGCTATGTTCGCTCGCGGCTGGCTTCCTTGCCGGTAAGTTCGCCGCGATCGCCGGCGCTGGATTCGCCAAGAACCTGCGTCATGACGAATTCGAGAAGGTGCAGGGCTTCAGCTTCACCAATATTGACAAGTTCTCCACCGGCTCGATCATCACCAGGCTCACCACCGATGTGACCAACCTGCAGAACGCCTATTCCATGATCATTCGTCTGGGTGTGCGAGCCCCGATCATGATGATCGTGGCGTGGATCTTCTCGTTCCGCATCAGCCCGTCCATTTCCTTGGTGTTCCTGGCGTGCATCCCTGTTCTCGCCTTCGGTCTGTGCGGTCTGGCGGTGTACGTGCACCCGGTGTTCGAGCGCGTGTTCCACACCTACGACAAGCTCAACAACGTGGTCGACGAGAACCTTCAAGGCATCCGCGTGGTCAAGTCCTACACCCGCGAATCGCATGAAATCGCCAAATTCGGCCGCATCTCCCAGCGCATCTACAAGGACTTCAGCAAGGCCGACCGTGTGATGAGCTTCAACAACCCGCTCATGATGGTCTGCGTATACGTCTCGATGATTCTCATCGCATGGATGGGCGCCAAGCAGATCGTGGCCTCGGGCAATAATGCCGCGCTGGGGCTCACCACCGGCGACCTGACCGCACTGGTCACCTACGCCATGCAGATCCTCATGGCCATGATGATGCTGTCCATGGTCTTCGTCATGTGCATCATTTCCCAGACGTCCGCGGAACGTATCTGCCAGGTGCTCAACGAGGAAAGCACGGTGACCAACCCGGCCAACCCCATCAAGGAAGTGGCCGACGGGTCCATCGAATTCGACAACGTCGACTTCCGCTACTCTGATAACTCCGAAAAGCCGGTGCTCGACAATATCAACCTGAAGATCCGTTCCGGCATGACCGTCGGCGTCGTCGGCGGCACCGGTTCGGCGAAGTCCAGCCTGGTGCAGCTCGTGCCGCGCCTGTACGACGTGACCTCCGGCTCGCTCAAGGTCGGCGGCGTCGACGTGCGCGACTACGACATGGAAGTACTGCGCGACCAGGTCGCCATGGTATTGCAGAAGAACGTCCTGTTCTCCGGCACTATCGCCGACAATCTGCGCTGGGGCAACCCGAACGCCACCGACGAGGAGATCCGCCACGCCTGCCAGCTCGCGCAGGCCGACGGCTTCATCCAGGAGTTCCCGGACAAGTACGACACGTACATCGAACAGGGCGGCACCAACGTCTCCGGCGGTCAGCGCCAGCGCCTGTGCATCGCTCGCGCGCTCCTGAAGAAGCCGAAGATCCTGATCCTCGACGACTCCACCTCGGCCGTTGACACCAAGACCGACAAGCTGATCCGCACCGCATTCCATGACGAGATCCCCGACACCACGAAGATCATCATCGCCCAGCGCATCGCGTCCGTGCAGGAATCCGACATGATCCTCGTCATGGAGGAAGGCCGCATCACCGCATCCGGTACCCATGAGGAACTGCTGAAGACCTGCGACGAATACCGCTCCATCTACGAGTCGCAGACCAAGAACCAGGCCCAGCCTGAGGAACTGAAGTGAAAGGAGGAACGGAAATGACTAAGAACAACGCTGAAAAAACCATGCAGACCAAGCCGGGTAACAAGCCAGGCGCAAAACCGCCGATGCAGAAAGCCGCGCCGGGAACCACCAAGCGCATCTTCGGCTACATCTTCCAATACAAGTGGCATGTCGTGGCGATCGTACTGTGCATTCTGGTCGGCGCGGCCGCCCAAGCCGGATCCGCACTGTTCCTGCAGTCGCTGATCGACAACTACATCCTGCCGCTGGTCGGCGTGAAGAACCCCGACTGGAGCCCGCTGCTACGCGCCCTGACACTCATGGGCTGCCTGTACGCCGCCGGCACCTTCTGCAGCTGGCTATGGCAGTGGCTCATCGTCACCGTCGAACAAGGCACCCTGAAGAAGATCCGCGACGACATGTTCGCCCACCAGCAGACGCTGCCGATTCGCTACTTCGACACCAACGAGCACGGCGACATCATGAGCCGTTACACCAACGACACCGACACCCTGCGCCAGGCCATCAGCCAGTCCTTCCCGCAGATGTTCTCCTCCGCGATCTCCGCGCTCGCGGCCCTCGTCTCCATGCTGTGGCTGTCGGTGCCGGTCACGATCTTCGTACTCGTGTTCGCCGCGATCCTGTTCGTGGCCGTGCGCGCCATCGTCTCCCGCTCCGGCCGCTACTTCGTCAAGCAGCAGATGTGGATCGGCGACGTGAACGCCTTCGTCGAGGAATCCGTCAACGGTCAGAAGGTCATCAAGGTCTTCAACCATGAGGACGCCACCCAGAAGACCTTCGACGAGAAGAACGAGGAACTGTACAAGGCCTCCGCCGAAGCGAACACCTGGGGCAACGTGACCATGCCCGTCGTAGGCAACATGGGCTACATCCTCTACATTCTGCTCTCCATCGTCGGCGGATTCATGGCGCTCTCCGGCATGGGCAACTTCGGTCTCGCCGGCGCGGGCAAGCTCACCCTCGGCGCCCTCATCTCCCTGCTCACCCTGTCGCGCTCCTTCGTCAACCCGCTCGGCCAGGTCTCCATGCAGTTCAACATGGTGATGATGGCGCTCGCCGGCGCATCCCGCATCTTCCAGCTGATGGATGAGAAGCCCGAGGACGACGGCGGCTCCGTCACACTCGTCAACGTCGAGCTCGGCGAAGACGGCCGCACCATGACCGAAGTGGACCACGAAACCGGCCATTGGGCCTGGAAGCGTGAGGAAGGCGACGACGGCACCCGTTCCCTGAAGGCCGCGCAGTCGCTGAGCCCGAAGGCCGCGGAAGTGGCAAGGAAGGCGCGCGAGAACGCGATCACCTCGCCGGACGGGCGCCTGACCCTGCTGCAGGGCGACGTGCGTTTCACCGACGTGACCTTCGGCTACAACCCGGACAAGCCCGTGCTGCACGACATCACCTGGTTCGCCAAGCCCGGCCAGAAGGTCGCGCTCGTCGGCGCCACCGGTGCCGGCAAGACCACGGTGACCAACCTGATCAACCGCTTCTACGACATCCAGGAAGGCATGATCCTGTATGACGGCATCTCCGTCAAGGGCATCCGCAAGCCCGACCTGCGCAAGTCGCTCGGCATCGTGCTGCAGGACGTGAACCTGTTCACCGGCACCGTGATGGACAACATCCGCTATGGCAAGCTCGACGCCACCGACGAGGAGTGCATCGCCGCAGCCCGTCTGGCCAACGCCGACGGCTTCATCAAGCGCCTGCCCGAGGGCTACAACACCGTGCTCGAAGGCGACGGCTCCGGTCTGTCCCAAGGCCAGCGCCAGCTGATCTCCATCGCACGCGCCGCAGTGGCAGACCCGCCGGCCATGATCCTTGATGAGGCCACCTCATCCATCGACACCCGCACCGAGGAAGTGGTGCAGGCCGGCATGGACAACCTCATGAAGGGACGCACCGTGTTCGTGATCGCGCACCGCCTGTCCACCGTGCGCAACTCCGACGTGATCATGGTGCTCGACCATGGCCGCATCATCGAGCGCGGCTCGCACGACGAGCTCATCGCGCAGAAGGGCGAGTACTACCAGCTGTACACGGGCGCCGTGGAACTGGAGTAAGGCTCCTTCTGCTTCGTTCCTGTCCCGTTCTTGGTGAATTGGACAGGCTGAACGGTAGTGTTCAACGAATGCAAGGGCCGTGCGG
>OKSN01001737.1_pt1 | contig 10370 bp, 10 predicted proteins | sample 1606191 | NCBI WGS metagenome assembly OKSN01 (sample SAMEA3879535, study PRJEB24766) | human gut metagenome | biome: human-associated habitat; feature: feces | place: USA | collected 1985/1987
CGATCACGAAAGCGGGCAGATCCTGATCGATGCAGCCCGTCTCTGCGCGGTAGGTCTCGATAGCCGCCTTGGCAGAGGGGAATCTTCTGCCGATTGCCTGAACGTGGGTGCGCCAGCCCTGCTCTACCATCGGCCAGTTGGCCTCGTAGCGGTCCATGGTGATCTGCATACGGCCGCCGCCGGAGGCGATGGCGTAATCGCAGCCCTCGGTGTTCAGCTCGGCGAGAACCTTCTCCAGCATATCCACATACTCCAGCGCGGAGGTGGCGGGCACGTCACGGCCGTCCAGAAGGATGTGGCAGTAGGCTTTCTTCACGCCCTCGGCATGGGCTTCCCGCAGCATGGCAATGAGGTGATGGATGTTGGAATGGACATTGCCGTCGGACAGCAGGCCCAGAAAATGCAGTGCCTTGCCGGAAACGGCGTTGGCAATCAGGTCTTTCCAGGTCTCGGAGGCATAGAGCGAGCCGTTTTCGATGGACTCGCCGACCAGCTTTGCGCCCTGAGAGTAGATCTGGCCGCAGCCCAGCGCGTTGTGGCCGACCTCGGAGTTGCCCATATCATCATCGGTGGGCAGACCGACGGCAGTGCCGTGGGCTTTCAGGTAAGTATGGGGGCAGGTGGCAAGCAGATGATCCAGTGTGGGGGTCTTAGCGACCGCGACCGCGTCGCCGCTGCCGCCGTCACCCTTGCCGACGCCGTCCATGATAACAAGAACAATGGGTTTTTCCATAATAAATCCCTCCAGAAAAAGAGCTATTCATACAAGTTTGCATTCTATTGGATTTTATTATTTTACATCATTTTTGCCGAACTTACAACCACTTTTTTAATTTTTCCGTAACGCCCAAAAAAACTTCCGGAAAAACCAAAAAATGAGTGATTTTTCCGGAAGTTGTTAAATATGTTTTAACGGATTGTTCCCACGCTCAGACGTGGACGCTCAGTCGTCGTAGTCCTCGTCCCGTTTTCTTCTGTAAATGAGCAGACCGATGAGCAGCAGGCTCAGCGTTCCGGAGACGATGAGAACGCCGATGAGGATACCGATTACCGGAGAGCTGTCCTTCTGTTCCTCGGGCAGCGTCGGGGGAACCGTTTGCTGCGTGGGAAGGGTCTCCGGTGCCTGAGTCGCCTGCGTCGTTTCGGGAACCGTGGGCGGCTGGGTGGTGGGGACGGTGGGCGGCTCGGTCGCAGGCTGGGTAGTGGGCGGCGCCGTCGTCTCCGTCGGCCGGGAGGTTACCTGGACTTCGCCCTCAAAATGATAGGGGTCGGAGCCGTTGGCGGTCAGCACCTGCAGGCGGCCGTGGAAATTGGTTTCCAGCTCCTCCACGTACTCGCTGGGCCAGATGTTGTTCACCGGGCAGTAGATGGTGATATTGTTGCCGTTCCACAGGCAGTTGGCGTTGAAGGAGGGCATACCGCCGCTGCAATAGACCTCCGTCAGATTGGTGCAGCCCTCAAAAGAGCTTGCGCCGAACCGGCGGAAGGATGCCGGGAGGGATATCTTCGTCAGTCCCTCGCAGCCCTGAAAGGCGCTTGCGCCGATCTCCTTCAGGGAATTGCCGAAATCCACCGCCGTCAGGTTTTTGTAATCCGTGAACGCCCCCGCGCCCACGCTGGTCACGCCGCCGGTGAGTACGACGGTATGAATCTGATCCGCGCTGCCCGACCATGGCGCGCCGCCTTCAAAGTCCTTCATGGCGCCGCTGCCGGAAACGGTCAGGGTGCTGCCGTCCAGCGACCACGAAAGCCCGTCGCCGCAGCTCTCCACGGGTGGGTCCGTTTCCGTGGCAAAGCCCTGGGGGGCAAGGAGCGTCAGCAGCATACAGGCCGCCAGAATGTGCAAAACAAATCGCTTCTTCATATGTATGTACTTCCTTTCTGTAGCTTCGACTTCATCATACCAAATCCGTCATGAGAAAATTGTCAAAAAGCGGCTCCGAACAGGCTCAGAGCCGCCTAAGGGTTTCCTAAGATTCATCCTCCACGCGGCAGATGTCCGCGCCCAGCGCCCGGAGCTTCTCCACCAGATTCTCGTAGCCCCGTTCAATGAAATGAATGTGCTCGACAAAGGTGGTGCCTCTGGCCGCCAGACCCGCAATGACCAGCGCCGCGCCTGCCCGCAGATCGTGGGCAAAAACGGTGCTGCCCGTGAGATGGTCCACGCCGGTGACCGTCGCCGTCTTTCCGCTGATGCGAATGTTCGCGCCCATGCTTTCCAGCTCGGTGCAGTAGCCGAAGAACCGGGTCTCATACACGCTTTCCGTCAGGCGGCTGGTTCCTCCCGCCAGCGCCATACACACGCAGACCTGCGCCTGCATATCCGTGGGGAAGCCGGGGTAGGGACGAGTCTTGACCGTGGTCTGCCGCAGTTTTCCCGTGCGCATGATGCGGATGGAATCGTCATAATTGATGACCTTCGCGCCCATTTCCTGAAGCTTGCTGGTGATGCACTCCATGTGCTTGGGGATCACGTTCTGCACCAGCACGTTGCCGCCCACCGCCGTGACCGCTGCCAGGTAGGTTCCCGCCTCGATCTGGTCGGGGATGATGGCGTAGGTGCCGCCCCGCAGGGCGTTGACGCCCCGGATCTTGACGGTATCCGTACCCGCGCCGGTGATCCGCGCGCCCATGGTGTTCAGGAAGTTGGCCAGATCCACGATGTGCGGCTCCTTCGCCGCGTTTTCGATGATGGTCTGACCGGGCAGCAGGGTCGCCGCCAGCATGATATTGACGGTCGCGCCCACGGACGCCATGTCCAGACTGATCCGGCCGCCATGCAGTCCCTCCTGACCGGGGGTCAGAGCGACATATTCTTCCGTCTCGTCAACGTCTGCGCCCAGCGCCAGAAAGCCTTTGATATGCTGGTCAATGGGGCGGGAGGCAAAATTGCAGCCGCCGGGCAGCGCCACATGAGCTCTGCCGAACCGCCCCAGCAGCGCACCCATCAGATAATAGCTGGCACGCATTCTGCGGACGAGCTGCTGATCCGGCTCGCTGCAATGGATGTCCGTGCAGTCGATCTCCACCACGCTGGGTTCCGGGGTAACGATCTTCGCACCCATCCCGTCGAGAATACTCATCAGAATTCGGACATCGGAAATATTGGGAACATTCTCGATCCGGCACTTGCCGCTGACCAGCAGAGCCGCGGGCAGGATCGCCACGGCCGCGTTCTTCGCGCCGCTGATCGTGACGGTACCGTTCAGGGGATGACCGCCGTTAATTTCATATCTTGCCAAGGAATATCCTCTCCTTGTGATTGGATTCGTCAATCGTCATACATGGGCTAGGGTATTATATCATACATAGCGAATCTTGTAAAGTACCATTGCCGGAGGGAACACTTCCGGGAAACACAGGAAATTTTCCGCTGAAAATCCCGTTATTTACCGCCGCAATCCCTTCGGATAGTGATTTTTCAGCACTCGTCCGTCGCCTTTTCCCCAGCCGATGGAATAGCCGCCCGCCGAGACGAGGCACCAGCCCTTCTGCGTGGACGGCACCACATCCCCCCGGAGATAAGCGCTTATCTCCCCGGAGTCCGCCGGGTAATCCTGTTGGTTTTCGCAGGTCTTCAGCCACAGCGCCAGCGCGTGGGCAGGCTCAAAGCGGTCTTTTTTCACCGTCCCCAGCTCCAGTCCGGGGCGGAGGACTTTCAGCTTTCGGATGTCCGGCATATCGGGCGGCGCCCAGTACAGGGTATCTCCGAAGGTGGCCGCCTTCCCGTCGGGCAGGCGGATGCCAAGGCTGGCCGCAAAGGGCTGCCAGGTTTTCGGAAGTTTTTCCCCGGCGGGAATCACGGTACTTTCTTCGCTGCCTTCCATCTTACGCAGCACGGCGGCAAAATGTCCCTCCCCCAGCAGCTTATGGGGCCACAGGCGGACGCTCCCGTTTTCCCCGGCCTCGAACCACGGCGCGTCCACGGTTTCCGGGACAAATTCGGGGTGATTTTCCAAAAACCGCGCCACCGCCTGCTCGTCCTCCTCCGGGGAAAAGGTGCAGGTGGAGTACACCAGATGCCCGCCGGGGCGAATCAGCGCCGCGGCGGAACTCAGAATTTCCGCCTGCCGCCGGGCGCACATCTCCACGGTTTCCTGACTCCAGTCCGTGACGGCGGCTTCCTCTTTCCGGAACATTCCCTCTCCGGAACAGGGCGCGTCCACCAGCACCCGGTCAAAGAAACCGGCAAACCGCTGCGCCAGCGTGGCCGGATGCTCGTTGGTCACCAGTGCGTTAGAAACGGCCATGCGCTCAATGTTCCGGGATAGAATTTTCGCCCGCTTGGGGTTGATCTCATTGCAGAGCAGAAAGCCCTGACCCATCATCCGTCCGGCGATCTGGGTGGTCTTGCCGCCGGGGGCGGCGCACAGGTCGCAGACCCGCTCGCCGGGTTGGGGATCGAGCAAGGCCACCGGCGCCATGGCGCTGGCTTCCTGAAGGTAGTAGACGCCCGCCTCATGAAAAACGTGCAGGCCGGGTCGGGCGTCAGGGTCGTAATAGTACCCCATCGGCTCCCATGGCACCGGCTGTCCCACGAAGGGCAGCGGTGGAATTTCCCCCTTCAGGGGATTGAACCGCAGCGCCACCGCCCGGGGGCGGTTCAGGCTGTCAAGATAGCTTTCATATTCGTCTCCCAGCTGGCGCTTCATGCGCTCCAAAAAGGCTTCCGGCAGCATATGGTACCTCCAAAATCATGACTGCGCCCTATTATAGCACATCCCAAGGCATTTTTCCACCACCGGGAAAGCGCAAAATGCCGGCGCGGCAATTTTGCCGCGCCGGTTAAGATATCGGGGTCAAAAGAGTCGGTTGTCGTTGTGGGTATTGAACGCGCCCTCAAAGCCGATGATCAGGCCGCCCACCTCCGCATAGTAGCTGCACAGAGCCGTCGTCGGCTCCAGCATGAAGCGGGCATGGGGGAACTCGGCCAGCAGCGCTTCCCGGAAATCAGCCGCCGCTTCCTCGGCAAAGCAGTGGGCGACGCGGATATATCCGCCGTCCCGGAAGCCCCGCTCTTTTACCATATCCACCAGCATCTGGGTGGTTTTTCTCAGTCCTCTGGGCTTATGCACCGGGGCGACCTGGCCGCCCTTGGCCTCTCCCGCCACCCGAATGCCCAGCATCCCGGCGATCTTCGCCACGGCGATGTTCACCCGCCCGTTTCTGGCGAGGTTGTTCATGGATTCCAGACAGAACAGGGTGTGCAGATGGTTGTGATAATCCAGCACCTTTTCCTTCGTGGTCTCGAAATCGTCACCCGCGTCCTCGCACTGACGGATCTTCTGCGCCAGCATCATCATTTCCGGCCCTGTGGCGAGAGAATCAAAGATAAACACCTTTCTCTCCGGATGCTCGGCCATGTACGTATCGGCAGCGTGTCTGGCCGCGTTGTAGCTGCCCGACAGGTGCTTGGAAATGGTGATGTCGAAAACTTCCTCAGCGTCACCGAAGGCTTCCAGCCACTCCCCCACATTGGGGCAGGAGGAGCCGGATTTTCCCTTATATTGCTTCAGATCCTCCACCATCTGCGCCACGTCCAGATTTGCGTCGTCCACATATTCCCGTTCCGCCACGATCTTCATGGGAACGGAGGCAAACGTGCTGTCCTCCCCGGAGACGATGTTGCAGGCAGAATCCGCTACAATTTTGTATTTCATACTGATCCCTCGATTACTAATCATCGGTTTTTTAATAACCGATGCTATTGTATCAACAACCCATGAAGATGTCAAGAGAATCTTAAGATAAGATTTTGAGATTGACTTTTTCTTACCCTTACGGTATAATGTCCCCTGGTGATGTGGATGAAACAGGAACTTAAACAGCAGATCGGTCAGTCCGTTCAGGGCTTCCGTCTGCCCCGTTATCAGGAAATTCCCGACGTGGGTCTGTATCTGGAGCAGGCCACCAAGTATATCTGCCGCTACCTGTCCCCCATTCTGGAAACGCCCCTTACGGCGTCCATGATCAGCAACTACGTCAAACGGGGACTGCTGTCCAGCCCGGTGAGGAAGCAGTACAGCCGGGATCAGGTGGCGTATCTTTTCTTCATCGCCGTGGCGAAGAACGTCCTGTCCCTGGACGCGCTGGCCTGCTTTCTGCGGCTTCAGGAGCGCACCTATCCGCTGGAAAAAGCCTATGATTACTTCTGCCGGGAGCTGGAAAACCTCCTGCTGTTCCAGTTTGAGGTCAGGGAGACCATTGAATCCTCCGACGAGGATTCCTCCGACGAAAAGCGGCTGCTCTACAGCTGCACGGCGGCGGTGGTGCAGAAGGTGTACATGGAAAAATGGCTGGAAGCCATCGCGGCGGAAGAAGTATGATAAATACGGAAGCGGTATCCCAGCGCATGAAGGGATACCGCTTTTTCGTTTCTCTGAGTGCAAATTCCCTTCTGGAAAGATTGACTTTTCCGGTTGTTTGTGGGATAATAGGACAGCTAAATCAGAAAACACCAGATATAAGAGAGGTTTTCATCCATGATGCAATCCAGAACCCATAACTGCGGCGAGCTGCGTCTTTCCGACGCGGGCAAGTCCGTTACCATCGTTGGCTGGCTGGAGAATGTCCGGGAGGTTGGCGCGAACTTCGCGTTCTGCGTCCTGCGGGATTTCTACGGCACCACCCAGGTGGTCATTGAAAATGAAGAGATGATGAAGCTCATCAAGCCCATCAACAAGGAGTCCACCATCTCCGTCACCGGCACCGTCCGGGAGCGGGAGAGCAAGAACCCCAAGCTCCCCACCGGCGAGATCGAGGTCGTCCCCGAAAGAATCGAGGTGCTGGGCAAGTGCATTCACAACCAGCTGCCCTTTGAGATCAACAAGAGCAAGGACGCCGACGAGAACACCCGCCTGAAATACCGTTTCCTCGACCTGCGCAACCCCGCCGTGAAGTCCAACATCGTCCTGCGCTGTCAGGTGGTGGCCGAGCTGCGGCGGCTGATGACCGAGAAGGGATTTTTGGAGATCACCACCCCCATCCTCACCGCTTCCTCCCCCGAGGGCGCCCGGGACTATCTGGTTCCCGCCCGGAACCACCCCGGCAAGTTCTACGCTCTGCCTCAGGCGCCCCAGCAGTTCAAGCAGCTGCTGATGACCTCCGGCTTTGACCGTTACTTCCAGATCGCCCCCTGCTTCCGGGACGAGGACGCCCGTGCCGACCGCACCCCCGGCGAATTCTATCAGCTGGATATGGAAATGGCCTTTGCCAGTCAGGCGGACGTGCTGAGCGTATTGGAAGATGTGCTGGTGCCCGTGTTCCACAAGTTCGGCAAGTACAAGCGGGTCTCCGCCGCCCCCTTCCGTCACATTCCTTATAATGAGGCCATGGAACGCTACGGCTCCGACAAGCCCGATCTGCGTATCGATCTGGAAATTCAGGACATCACCGCTGAGGTGCAGGGCTGCGGCTTCACCCCCTTCGAGGGCGCGACCGTCAAGGCTGTCGCCGTGGATAACTTCACCCAGGCGAGGAAGTGGATCGACAAGCTGCTGGCCGACGTGGAAGTCCAGACCGGCAGCAAAGCCTGCTGGGTGAAGGTGGACGAAAACGGAAATCTCACCGGCGGCGTTTCCAAGTTCCTGACGGATTGCAAGGATGCGCTGACCGCCAAGCTGAACCTGAAGCCCGGCAGCTTCGTCTGCATGGCGGCGGGCAAGAAGGCCGTCGCCCAGAAGACCGCCGGTGTCATTCGTACCATGCTGGGCAAGCGGATTCCCGGTCACTTTGACGAGGAGCAATACGCTCTGTGCTGGATCGTGGACTTCCCCATGTACGAGATCGGTGAGGAATCCGGCGCTCTGGAATTCTGCCACAACCCCTTCTCCATGCCTCAGGGCGGCCTGAAAGCGCTGGAGGATGCCGAGGGCGATATGGACAAGCTGCTGGCCATCAAGGCCGATCAGTATGACCTTGTGGTCAACGGCTACGAGTCCGCCTCCGGTGCCGTGCGGAACCACGACCCCGAGATCATGGTCAAGGCTTTCGAGATGGTGGGTCTGGGCGAGGCCGACGTCAAGGCCAAGTTCCCCGCCATGTACAACGCCTTCACCTACGGCGCGCCCCCGCATGCGGGCGCCGCTCCCGGTGTTGACCGCCTGATTATGCTGCTTACCGGTGAAGAGTCCATCCGGGAGGTCATCACCTTCCCCATGAACAAGAACGCCCAGGATCTGATGATGGGCGCACCCACCACCGTGGACAAGAGCCAGCTGGACACCGTTCACATCGCGGTATTGGAAGAGGAATAAATTGCTACGCCCCGCCGTGGTTTCCCGGCGGGGCGCGTATTCTTACGAAATTTTCTAATTTCTGCAACCAAGCGAAAAATTCGTCGAGTATTTATGTTGATAGGAAGGAGTGACGCAAATGGAAGACGAACAGATCGTCACACTGTACTGGAACCGGGACGAAACCGCCATTCAGGAGACCCAGACCAAATATGACCGCTACCTGACCAAGATCGCCTGCAACATCCTCGCGGACATGGAGGACAGCCGGGAGAGCGTCAACGATACATACCTCGCCGCATGGAATTCCATACCGCCCCAGCGGCCGTCGGTGCTTTCCGCGTATCTTGCCAAGCTCACCCGGCGCATTTCCATCGACCGCTTCCGCTACCGTACCCGGGACAAGCGGCGGGATTCCCAATATGCCCTGTCCCTGTCCGAGCTGGACGACTGCGTGTCCGGGGGCAACACCGAGGAGATCATCAACGTCAGGCTGCTGGCTGACACCATCGGCATTTATCTGCGGCTGCAAAGTGAGGAAGCCCGGAACGCCTTCATCGGGCGGTACTATTTCCTCGACTCTCTGAAAGAGGTCGCGGCCTACTGCGGCATGTCGGAAAGCAAATGCAAGAGCCTGCTCTACCGCACGCGGGTAGGGCTGAAGGAATACTTGGAAAAGGAGGGCTTTAGCGTATGACTTCCGAAAAACTTCATGACGCGCTGAGTCTGCTTCCCGCCGATCTGGTCGCCGAAACGGACGCCCTGCGCACTCAGGCCAAGAAGCCCCAGGTGCATTGGCAGCGCTGGGCGGCAATGGCCGCTTGTCTCGCGGTAGTGCTGCTGGCGGGCACCATGTTCTCCCGTCTCTTTGGCCCCAAGGGTTCCTCCAAGACCACCGCGGCAGTGGATCAATTCCAGATGTTCGTCGCCGAAGCGCCCGACCGGGAGAACGCCGCCCCCAATTTCGACGCCATTGAGGAAGCCGCTCCTGCGGACGGCGGTCACACCCACGCCCCCGCGGGCGAACCCGAAACCACCGGCGGCACGGAGGACGGTTACTGTGGGAACACCTCCGTCACCGTAACGCTGGACGGAAGCGCCTACACGCTCTCCGGCAGCGATGCCGTTACGCTGACGGCCATTCTGGAAAATCTGGACTATACCAGCGACGACATTTGCAGCTGTTCCGCGGAGTTCACGGTGGAGACCGAGGTCGGCACCGAATACGAAGTGAACCTGACGGAATACTTCGCCCGCTGTGACACCTGGCAGGCGGCGCTGACCCAAAAGCAGGCGGACGTCATCCGGGAGATCGTCGAGCGACTGGGAGAATAATCCCGCTTTTTCCCCGAAATATTTCACCCATTATGTTTAACCTCCGGAAATCCCGGCAATAATCAGCCTCGGAGGTGCTTAACAAATGAGCGACAACAAACATGCCGGCCGCGGCGGAAAGGGCTACTACATAGCCCTGATCCTGTGCGCAGCCGCCATCGGGATCACCAGCTATGTATACTATCGAAACGCCAACCGCGTGGAGGAAGTCTCCATTCAGGAATCCGTGGGGGAAGACATCCTCGTAGGAACCATGGAAGCCGAGGACGTCCCGGCGCTGGCCACCCAGCCCCAGACCCAGTCCACGACCCCCGCGACCCAGGGTACGACCCCCGCTCCCACCGCAAAGAAGCCGTTTAAGACCACGTCTCCGGTTTCCGGCGAGGAGATCTCCGCCTACTCCATGGAAGCGCTGAGCTACAATGAGACCACCCGGGACTGGCGCGTCCACAACGGCGTGGACATCGCCGCGGACGCGGGGACTGAGGTCTGCGCCGCCGCGGACGGCGAGGTTTACACCGTCTACGAGGACGACTCCATGGGCTACACCGTGGTCATCCGCCACGACGGCGGCTACCTCACCCGGTATGCCAGCCTGAGCCAGGACATCCCGGTGAAGTCCGGGGACACGGTAAGCGCCGGGCAGGTCATCGGCTATGTGGGCGACACCGCTCTGGTGGAGACCACGCTGGGCAGCCACATCCATTTCAGCGTCACCCATCAGGACGAACCTATGAACCCGGCGGATTTTCTCGCACTGGGCGAATAAAAAGCCTTTTTCCTCTTTGAAGCAAACGAGCC
>OKSN01001738.1_pt1 | contig 10370 bp, 10 predicted proteins | sample 1606191 | NCBI WGS metagenome assembly OKSN01 (sample SAMEA3879535, study PRJEB24766) | human gut metagenome | biome: human-associated habitat; feature: feces | place: USA | collected 1985/1987
GCGCGGTGACGACGGCGAAAAGCTTAAGGAGCTGATGCGCAAGGCCGGAGCGCGGAGAAGGGAGCTTTTTTAATGAAGAAAATTCATGTTGCATTAGGCGCTCATGCCTATGATATTGAAATAGCCGCCGGCCTGCTGCCGCAGGTCGGCTCTAAGGTTGCAGCGTTGCTGCCGAAGGCGCGCAAGGCTGCAATTATCAGCGATACAAATGTTGCACCGTTATATGCATCAAAATTACAGGCTAGCCTCGAAGAGGCTGGCCTTGTTGTGCATAAGGTGGTAATTGAAGCCGGTGAGCAAAGCAAGAACATGCAGGTGCTCAGCGATGTATTGGAACAGCTTGCTGCAGCAGGACTCACGCGCACTGACGTTGTGCTGACGCTTGGCGGCGGTGTTGTCGGTGATTTGGGCGGCTTTGCCGCTGCCAGCTTTATGCGTGGCATTGCCTTTGTGCAGATACCAACCTCACTGCTGGCGCAGATTGACAGCAGCGTGGGTGGCAAGGTAGCTGTAGATTTAAAGGCCGGAAAAAATCTTGCCGGTGCTTTTTATCAGCCGAAGGCTGTTTTTATCGACACAGATTTACTGGCAACGCTTTCTACACGCTTTTTGCACGATGGTTTGGCAGAAGCGATTAAATACGGCTGCATTAAGGATGCGGCGCTTTTTGAAAAAATCGCCGGCTATGCTGATGATGCTGCGCTTTTGGCAGATATTGACAGTGTTGTTGCCACCTGCTGTGCAATAAAAGCACGCATTGTAGAGCAGGATGAATTTGATACAGGCCTGCGTATGCTGCTGAATTTCGGTCACACCTTGGGACATGCGGTAGAGCAGCACTTCGGCTACAGCTGCTTTACGCACGGCGAGGGAGTGGCGATTGGCATGTATCAGCTGACTAAGCGCACCGAAGAGCTGGGAATGACAGCCAAAGGCAGCGCCGAGCGTATTAAGAGCGTACTTGAAAAGTACAATTTGCCGTTGACGGCGGGCGTAGAAAAAGCGCAGCTGCTTGATACAATGGCAAAAGATAAGAAAAAGAACGGCAACAGCATTACCCTCATTATTTTGCAGCAGATAGGCGAGGGCGTACTGCAGAAAGTAGATTGGCAGGAAGTGCCAAGGTATTTGGGGTGAGGCTAAATGGAAAAGGTAAAAATTTATCCTGCAAAATTGGCAGGAACGGTGCAGGTGCCGTCATCTAAAAGTATGGGACACAGAGAAATCATTTGTGCAGGTCTTGCAGGCGGCACCAGCATTGTCGATAATATCAGCATGTCTAAGGATATTGAAGCAACGATGCGCGTTCTGCGTGCTATGAATGTGAGCGTGGACGAAATCCCCAGCATGATAGAGGGACGTAAGGCTTTGCAGATTACGGGCACAGGTCATCCGATTGCGGCGGCAGATAATGTTGACTGCGGTGAATCCGGTTCTACCTTGCGCTTTTTCATTCCCTTGGGAGCAAATCTTGGCTGTCCGCTGACCTTTATCGGTCACGGCAAGCTGGTATCGCGTCCTTTGCAGGCATATTACGATATTCTGGACAAGCAGTTTGTGCAATATTTTAATGATAACGGCAATCTGCCTTTGACAGTCAACGGTCACCTGATGCCGGGTAAATTTGAGCTGCCGGGAGATGTCAGCAGTCAGTTTGTCAGCGGTCTGCTTTTTGCTTTACCGTTATTAAAGGGCGACTCCGAAATTATCATTACTTCGCCGCTGGAATCTGCTTCTTATGTAGATATGACACTGAACTGCTTGGCGAAGTACGGTGTTAAAGTAGAAAATGTAGATGGCGCACATCGTCATTATCTTGTACCCGGCAAGCAGCATTTTAAAGCGCAGGACAGCAAGGTTGAGGGCGATTGGTCGCAGGCAGCTTTTTGGACTGTCGGCGGTGCTTTGGGCGCAGGCATTACGGCAAGCGGTGTTGACTTTGCTTCGCTGCAGGGTGATAAGGCTGTGGTAGAAATTATGCAGCGCATGGGTGCTGATATTGCCAAAACAGATGACAGCGTAACCGTAAACAGCAGTGCAACGCAGGCAACGATAATAGATGCTTCTAACTGTCCCGATATTATTCCTGTGCTTACAGTGCTGGCAGCAGTCAGTGAGGGAACAACGAAGATTATCAATGCAGGACGCCTGCGTATCAAGGAATGCGACAGACTGGCGGCTATGACGAGTGAATTAAATAAAATGGGCGCAGCTATTACGGAAGAACCGGAAGGCCTGACAATTACCGGCAAGCCTGAGGGACTGCGCGGCGGCGTAGAGGTAGATGACTGGAACGACCATCGTATTGCCATGAGCCTGGCAATTGCTGCGCAGTGCTGCGCCGAACCGATTACGTTAACCGGTGCAGACAGTGTAAGCAAATCCTATCCTGACTTCTGGCAGGATTACAAGAGCGTAGGCGGAAAAATTGAGGTGTTGGCATGAGCGGAATTTTTGGCATGAATATAAAAATGGCGATATACGGCGAATCGCACGGTAAATCCATCGGCGTAGTGCTGGATGGACTGCCGCCGGGACTGGCGCTTGATGAAGCGGCGATTGCTGCGGAAATGGCGCGTCGTGCTCCCGGACAGAATGCGTTGAGCACGGCACGCAAGGAAAGCGATACGGTAGAAATCCAAAGCGGCTTCTTCAATGGCTTTACGACAGGTACACCGCTGTGCGCACGTATCGTCAACAGCGACCAGCACTCCAAGGATTACAGCATTCTTGCAGATAAAATGCGCCCCGGTCATGCAGATTACGCAGGCCATGTGCGTTATCAGGGCTTTAATGATTATCGCGGCGGCGGGCACTTTTCCGGTCGACTGACGGCACCGCTCGTTTTTGCCGGTGCTGTGGCCAAGCAGGCGCTGGCGCAGTACGGTATTGTTGTCGGTTCGCATATTCTGCAGATTAACGATATTAAAGAAGAGCGCTTCAATCCTATGGGTGTAAGTGATAAAGCATTAGCTGAGCTGCATGCAAAAAAGTTTGCTGTTATGGATGATGCTGTCGGCGCAAAAATGCAGGAATGCATTTTGCAGGCCAAGAGTGAGCTTAACAGTGTGGGTGGCGTAATTGAAGCCATTGCACTGCATTTGCCTGCGGGCATCGGCGCACCGTATTTTGATTCCGTGGAGAGCATGCTGAGCCATGCGCTGTTTTCCGTACCTGCCGTTAAAGGCGTAGAATTTGGCGATGGCTTTGGCTTTGCCGGGCTGACGGGTGCTGAAGCAAATGATGCTTTACATTACGTTGACGGCAAGGTGCAGGCACTGACAAACCATAACGGCGGTATTACCAATGGCATGCCGTTGGTAGTGCGCGTGGCCATTAAGCCGACACCGTCGATTGCGCGCGAGCAGCAGACAGTGAGCCTTAAGGAGCAGGCTGATACAACGCTGGCAATTGTCGGCAGACATGATCCATGTATTGTACAGCGTGCTGTGCCTGTTATCGAAGCGGTGGTTGCGTGGACGCTGTGGGATTTACTTTTAGAAGCGAAGAAATGGGAGAAATAAGATGCAGGAGCTTGATTTAGAAAAAATCCGCCAAGAAATAGACAAGGTTGACCAGCAGCTGGCAGACGTACTGGAAAGCCGTTTGCACCTGGTAATGCAGGTGGCTGCCTATAAAAAATCCAAAGGACTGCCTGTAAAGGACAAAAACCGTGAAGCTAAGGTTATCGAAAAGGTTGCAGGTTTTTTGGAGAACAAGGAATATTCCGTGGCTGTGAAAAATATTATGCGCGGTATTATCGATCAGGCCTGTCTGCTGGAAGAAACTGCGCTGTCGGAAGCAAACGACAAAACCTATGAGGTTGCTTGCTTCGGTCCTGCAGGCTCCTTTACGCATCAGGCGTTAGAGGAATATTTTCATGGACGCCGCTACAATCGTCATCATTTCCAGACCTTTGAAGAGGTAATTTCCAGTATCAGCGACGGTACGATGGATTACGCCGTGCTGCCGATTGAAAATTCTTCGACAGGCGGTATTACCGAGGTATATGATTTGCTGCGTCAGTATGACTGCAGTATTGTAGGCGAGCAGTGCGTAAAGATTGAACAAAATCTTTTAGGCTGTGAGGGTGCATCACTTGGCACGATTAAAACAGTGTATTCGCATCCGCAGGGCTTGAAGCAGTGCGCTGATTTCTTCCATGATTATCCGGATATAGAGCAGGTTCCTTATTTCAGTACATCCAAGAGTGCGGAGGAGGTTGCCGAAAAGCAGGATATAACCTTGGGTGCTATTGCCGGTAAGCAGGCAGCAGAGCTGTATAATTTAAAGATTATTGCGCCGGCCATCAATAGCAACAGCAACAATTATACCCGCTTTGTTATTATCGCTAAAAAACCGGAAATCGTAGCGAACGCGAATAAGATTACGCTGATTGTTGCCGTGAAGCATGAAACAGGCTCACTGTATAAAATGCTTGCCAGCTTCTACCATATGGGCCTGAATATGCTGAATCTGGAATCGCGACCGATTGTCGGCAAAACTTGGGAATACTTTTTCTACATTGATGTTACCGGTAATTTGGCAGACCCGCTGGTTATTGATGTGATGGAAGAAATAAAATCGAAGAGCACCTATTGCAAGGTTCTTGGCAACTATCGTGCTTACGAGCGAAAGGAATAAACAGATGAAGCATTACGGACTTTTGGGCGGCAAGCTGGGACACAGCCTTTCACCGCAGATTCACGAGCTGTTTTTTAAGTATACAGGCATTGAGGGCGATTATACGCTGCTAGAAACTCCGCAGGAGGATTTGCCTAAGCGCATGGAGGAGCTGCGTGCCGACTATGCAGGCAGCAATGTTACCATTCCGCATAAATTGCATGTTATGCCGCTGTTGGACAGTATTACGCGTGAGGCTAAGGCTATCGGCGCTGTAAACACGATTAAGTTTGATGAAAATGGTGCTGAAGGCTACAATACCGATTACTTCGGCTTTGGCAGAATGCTGGAATACAACAATATTGATGTGCGCGCTAAGCGCGTTGCGGTGCTGGGTACCGGCGGCGCTGCGCGTGCGGTTGTCAAATATATGGTTGATAAGCGTGTCGGCAAGCTGTATCTTGTTACGCGTGACGTTGCGCATGTTGATAAGGATTTCCTCAAGATTGCGCCTAAGTGTAAGTTTATTGATTATGACGGCCTGGCAGCTTTGACAGGTGATGTGATTGTCAACTGTACGCCTGTGGGCATGTATCCTAAGGTTAATGCTGCACCGGTTACGCCTGAGGAAATCAGCAATTTTGATGCTGCTGTAGATTTGATTTATAATCCTAAGCAGACATTGTTCTTGAAGCAGGCTGCCGAGGCGAAGATGCAGACTGTCAATGGCCTGTTCATGCTTGTGGCACAGGCTGTGGCTGCGCAGGAAATCTGGCAGGGCGAAAAATATGACAGCGAGCTTATCGTCAAAATCATGCAGGATTTGGAGCAGACTATATGAAAAACATCGTGCTGATTGGTATGCCGGGCTGCGGCAAAAGCACCTTTGGCAAGCGCATGGCGAAACGCTTGCAGCTGCCGTTTTATGATGCCGATTCTGTCCTCGAAGAGCGTGAGCAGCGCACGATAAAGGCTTTCTTCGCGGAAAGCGAAGATGCATTCCGCGCAGCGGAAACGCGCACGTTGGCGTATTTGGCGGAATGTGACGGAGCTGTTATCGCAACAGGTGGAGGTGCCGTAAAGCGTGCGGAAAACATGGAGCTGCTGAAGCGCGGCGGTGTTGTGGTTTTTATCGACCGCAAACCGGAAAACATCATCGGATGTATTGCCGGTGATGCGCGTCCGTTGCTTGCTGCCGATAAGCAAAAGCTTTATACTTTATATAATGAGCGTATTGCGTTGTACCGCCGATATGCGGATTATACTATTGATAATAACGGCGATTTCGGCAGAGTTCTGCATGAGCTGCTGAATATTGCCGCTAAGCTGGAGGGATAAAGATGCGTAAAATTTTAGTTTTGAATGGTCCTAACATTAATATGCTGGGCATCCGTGAAAAAAATATCTATGGCCGTGATGATTATGACAGCCTGTGTGCTTACATTCGCTCGGCAGCCGACCGCCTTGGCGTAGAGGTGGAGCTGCTGCAGAGCAATTATGAGGGCGATATAGTTACCGCTATTCAGAATGCTTACGGTCATTTTGACGGCATTGTTATCAATCCGGCGGCGTTTACGCATTACAGCGTAGCAATTTTGGACGCATTAAAGGCAGTAAATATTCCTGCGATTGAAGTGCATATCAGCAACATCCATCAGCGTGAGGAATTCCGCCATCATTCTGTAACGGTGGCAGGCTGTGTCGGCCAGATTTGCGGCCTGGGCTTTGCGGGCTACGCCTTGGCAATGGAAGCTCTGAGTGTGTATGAAGCAAAATAGCATATAATAATTTTGGTAAACAGTCTTCGTAGCTTTGCTTTCGGAGGCTGTTTTGTTATAATGATTATAGAGTAATATTTGCGGACAGAAGCAGTTTTGTCTGTTGAATTTTCATAATAGTAAGACAATGTTAAAATCATTCTTGGAGGTGACATTATGGGTAAACGTGTAGTAATCGTCGGCGGGGTGGCCGCCGGTATGAAAACGGCGGCGCGCTTGCGCAGGCTGGATGCCGAAGCAGAGATTATCGTGCTGGAACGCGGACCGCAGCTGAGCTACGGTGCCTGCGGCTTCCCGTATTTTATCAGCGGTGAGGTTAAGAGCATGGACAGCTTTGACCATACACCGCAGGGAGCCTTGCGCGACAGTAATTATTTTGCGGCCGTGAAGGGTATTGACGCCCGCTGTGGCTGTAATGTGCAAAAAATAGACAGAGTGCAAAAATGCGTGCATTATATGGAAAAGGGAGAGCTGAAACAGCTGTCTTATGACGTGCTGGTGTTGGCAACAGGCAGTACGCCGGTGAAGCTTCCTTTGCCTAATGCTGATGCCGCAGGTATTCACAGCTTCTGGTTCCCGTGGGATGTTGAAGCGGTAGATAAGGAAATTGCCGAAGGCAACGTTAAGGATGTAGTTATCATCGGCGCAGGCTTTATCGGTCTGGAGCTGGCAGAAGCTTTTGTGCGCCGCGGTTTGCATACCAGCGTTCTGGAACAGCAGGACAGACTGTTGCCGCAGCTGCTTGATGAGGACATGGCAGCACTGTTGCTGCGTGATACGAAAAATTCGCTGCTCGATATTTATCTGGAGGAAAGAGCAGGTGCCTTTACCATAGAAAACGGTAAAGTTAGCGGAGTGCAGACAGATAAACGCGTAATCCCGGCACAACTGGTTATCGTTGCCGTCGGCGTGCGTCCGAACGTGGAGCTGGCGCGTGATGCTGGACTTGTTATAGGTCCGAGCGGCTGTATTGCGGTTAACGAATACCTACAAACAAGCGATGATGCAATTTATGCCGGAGGTGACTGTGCGGAAAATACTCATCGTGTCAGCGGAGCCAAGGTGTTTGTGCCTATGGGGTCTACCGCCAACAAGCATGGCCGTGTAATTGCGGATAATATCTGTGGAGCGCGGAAGCAATATCCCGGTGTCCTAGGGACTGCCGCCTGTCGCTTCTTTGCGCAGGAAGCCGGGGCAACCGGTTTGAACGAGCGGACTGCGCGGCAGGCCGGTATTGATTTTGCAAGCGCAATTGTACCAGGCTCTGACCGTTTAGGCTATATGCCGGGAGTAGGGCGTATTGTGCTGAAGCTGTTGGCGGAAAAGAGCAGCGGACGTGTATTGGGGGCGCAGGCTGTCGGAGCGAGCGTAGCGAAGCGTATTGATACATTGGCAGCGGCAATTTCTTTAGGTGCAACGCTGGAGGATTTGTCCGGACTTGATCTGGCTTATGCGCCGCCGTTTAATACGCCGATTGAGAATATCGCAACGGCAGCTAACGTCCTGCAAAATAAACTTGACGGCCAGCTGCGCAGCATTAATCCTGTAGACTTTGAAAAGAAGCGTACGCAGGAGGATTATTTATTCGTTGATGTACGTACGCCGGCAGAGGTGGCAGCTAAGCGTATTGCCGACATTCCGTCGAGAGTAAATCTGCCGCTTGATACCTTGCGGACAGCGGATATCAGCAAGATGGATAAAGAGCAGAAAATAGTTACAGCCTGCCAGATTGATTTGCGTGGCTACGAAGCGGAGGTTATTCTGCGCGCCCGTGGCTTCCGTGATGTTTACAGCCTGGAGGGCGGTATGAGCGGTTGGCCGTATGCGACGGAAAGCGATAACGACAAAAAGTGAGCATTTTAATATTGTTATGCAAGGAGGAGAAAAGCATGAGTGAATTTAGCGAAAAAATGGGCATGGCAGCAGGTAACAATTTTAAGAGCGGTTATAACTGCTGCGAAGCGATTGTGGAAACCTTCCGCAAGGAGGCAGGCGTGAATATTGATGATAATGCATTCCGTCTGTGTTCCGGATTTGGCGGTGGCATTGGCCATGCGCGCGATTTGTGCGGTGCGATGGCAGGCTGTGTGATGGTCATCAGTACGTTGGCCGGCCGCAATCAGCCGAGCGATAAGCCATTGGCAGAAATTTATCCGCTGACATTGGAATTCCATGAGCGCTTTGCCAAGGAATTCGGCTCCTGTGCCTGCGGTGATTTGATGCCTTACGAGTTTAATACACGTGAGCATTTGAAAAATTGCCTGAAGCTGGTGAATAAGGTGGCTCAGCTGCTGGCTGTGTATCTGGAAGAAAAGGAACTGCTGAAGTAATATTGATAAGCTAAAAGGGACTGTAGCGTAAGTAAAACTTACTTGCGGTGACAGTCCCTTGGTTATTTTTTCTATGTGTGAGAATGCGTAAATACGCCAAAAGTAATAATAAAAAATTGCGGAACGCTTTTTGACGGCAAAAATAATTGGCTATCAAAATAAATTAATTGAAGTTTTTGCCGTCAACATGCTATACTATTCTTAGATACAACGTAACGGAGGTGAGCTGATGAAGTATCTTTCAGTAGCGGAAACAGCGGAAAAGTGGCAGATATCCGAGCGCAGCGTGCGTAATTATTGCGCACAGGGACGTGTGCAGGGAGCAGAGCTGCATGGCAGAGTATGGAGTATTCCGGAAACGGCAGTAAAACCGGAGCGTGTTAATAAGATTAAGCAGAGCGAGCGTAGCTTGTTAACTGTTCTGCAGGAGGAAAAAGCAAGCAGATATGCAGGCGGTATCTATCATAAAACGCAAATTGAGTTGACCTATAACTCTAATCATATGGAAGGCAGCAGACTGACACATGAGCAGACGCGTTATATTTTTGAAACGAATACGATTGGTGTGGAAAATGAAGTTTTGAACGTGGATGATGTTATTGAAACTGCTAATCACTTTCGCTGTATTGATTTGCTTATAGATAAGGCAAAGACTGCTTTATCCGAAAAGCTGATAAAGGAATTGCACTTTATTTTGAAAACCGGCACGAGTGATGCGCGTAAGGATTGGTTTGCTGTCGGTGATTATAAAAAGCTTCCAAATGAGGGTGGCGGCAGAGATACGGCTTTACCGGAAGAGGTTAGCGAGCAGATGCGAGCACTTTTGGCAAAATATAATGCGAAAAAGAGTAAGACGTTTAAAGATATTTTGGATTTTCATGTGTGTTTTGAAAGAATTCATCCGTTTCAGGATGGCAATGGACGCGTTGGCAGGCTGATTATATTTAAAGAGTGCCTGAAATATAATATTGTTCCGTTTATTATAGAGGATAATCTGAAAATGTTTTACTATCGAGGCTTAAAGGAGTGGGGTAAGGAAAACGGTTATCTGACGGATACCTGCCTTGCTGCGCAGGATAGATATAAGGCATATTTGGACTATTTTAGGATTGTATATTGAGCAGAAAACGAGGTGCAGCTATGTCAGCAGAAAAGAACTGGCAATTTGAGCTTGAAGAATATATCAAACAAGGCGAGAAGCGCATCATGGACTCCTTGCAGAAAAAGGATTATATCCGTAGAGTAGACGGAAAGAGTTATGGAAAATGGGAAATTATTGATTTGAATAAGTAGTAAGAAAGAGGGACTGACAATGGCTGAAAAGAATAATGCCAATATTGGCTTTGAAAAACAAATTTGGGATGCTGCCTGTGTGTTATGGGGGCACATTCCTGCAGCTGAATATAGAAAGGTAATCATCGGATTGATTTTCCTTCGCTATATTTCCAGTGCATTTGAGAGAAAATATAACGAGCTTGTTGCAGAAGGCGAGGGCTTTGAAGAAGATCGTGACGAGTATTTGGGTGAGAATATTTTCTTTGTCCCTGAAAAAGCAAGATGGTCTACGGTTGCAGCTGCGGCTCACACTCCGGAAATCGGCACAGTCCTTGATGAAGCAATGAGAGAGATTGAAGCGGAG
>OKSN01001748.1_pt1 | contig 10326 bp, 10 predicted proteins | sample 1606191 | NCBI WGS metagenome assembly OKSN01 (sample SAMEA3879535, study PRJEB24766) | human gut metagenome | biome: human-associated habitat; feature: feces | place: USA | collected 1985/1987
AATAATGTATTATATTAATAACACTGACAGAAAGGATGAAATCAATGATAACAATTCAAATCTCTACAAATATTATAAAAGCTAGTACTTATACTGATCTTCTTAATACATTTTTGCAAAGCAATGATACTCAATTCATTAAAATGCAAAATGCAGCACAAGAGATACTTGAAAACAAATTTGAAAATCACTTAGAAGAAGATGAAGCAAAATATATCTGGAATCAAATCTTAGACTACTATCCAAAGGTAGAAATCAAAGGAATTCTGTACGATCCTTTGAAACAGTGGTACAAAGTAGAAATATACAATAAAGATACAAAAGAATTATATAATGCTAAATTCATAAAAGAAACTTGTAAAAATCAAGCAATTAATAACGCTATAACTGATGAAGAAGAAGAATTTATGTCATACGGAGATTATGGATGTTATGTTACAGATAGACTAACGTTAGAAGAAACAAAAAAATGTCAACATGAAGATGATATCGCAGCATTTGAAGCAGATGGATGTACAAGACAAGAAGCAGAAAAATTCTTAGGAAATGGCTCCTTTGTCATTCCTGCAGAAGAGTGGGACAGATGGGCAAAAGCAAATGAATGGTACGATAAAGATGAATTAATTACCCTTGAAAATATAAGAAAAAACCAGCAAGATATCAAGATTGTCAAAATTGACCATATTGAATATGTAATCGTATATGTATTATAAAAACTATAAGAAGGCATACCTGAAAAAATTTTAGGTATGTCTTTTTATTATGTCAAAAAAGGAGTAAAGCCATGAAAAACTTCGATGAAGCTGTAAACAATTTAATTAATATGTTCAAGAATGAAGATTTTCCTCAAAAACTTGCTCTAACAATTATCAAAAGAGTAGACGAAGGCATACCAAGTGATAAATGGAGTATCACAAATAAACTTATTATGCTTTTATTAGGTAATACAACCGATGCCAGAGGATATAAGCAATGGCAGGAAGCTGGCAGACATATCAAAAAAGGCGAAAAAGCCTTCCATATCCTTGCACCAAACACAAAGAAAATCAAAAACGAAAAAGATGAGGATGAATATATCATTACCGGATTCAGACCTATTCCGGTATTCAGATATGAAAGTACTGAAGGCAAGGAAATCCCGCACCATGATTATAAACCCCAGGAGCTTCCTCCATTTTTAGATGTAGCTGAAAAAATGGGTATTAAAGTAAAATGGAAGCCCATACATAAAAATGCTTACGGCTACTATCGTCCTTGGGATAAAAGCATAACATTATGTTCCCAAGACTACATAGTGTACTTTCACGAATTAGCTCATGCGGTACATGACACTATAGAGTCATTAAAGAATGTAGATACCAATAAAGCAGAAATTGTTGCTGAACTTAGTGCAGCAGTGCTGACAGAAATGCTTGGCATAAGTGGCTATGAACAGCAAGCATATGATTATATCAAAACATATACAAAAGGGAAAAAAGATAAAAACGTCATTATCTCTATCACAAACGTAATGAACACTGTACAAAAAGTAGTAGAAAAAATTACCAGCATTGCAGAGAAAGAGCAGAAAACAGCAGTATAATATAAGTAATGGAAATAACTAAAATTAGCTTCGTTACTTATATAACTGTAATAACAAAAATAACGTTAGTTATCTTTATAACTAACATAATCTTCGTTATGAAAGGATGGAAAATATGTCAAACATGGACGATTGATAGTCGACTTAGCATCGAATTCCGTGGCACTTGACTATGGGATAAATAATGATATAATAAAAACATAAAAACAAAGTAAACATACGCTGTAATATATCACAGGGAGGTGCTGAGATGGAATTATCTTATATGGATTATATTTGTTATTTGGTTAAGCAGAGCGAAATAGCAAAGCCTATTTACTCTGCTGGACTCGCCCAAAAGGTCGCAGAAAGGTTTGCTATGCCTATAAAAAAGCTGCAATGGCCACAGCAGTTGCCTTAAAGAGAATTTTAGATGGTAGGCTGATAAATGACTTTCGGTTCTATAAAAAGGGAATATATTATAGAACTAAGGTTACTCCGTTTGGCGAATTGGGTATTGATAAAGAAGCAGTGATTGCGGATAAGTACCTAGCTGGTGATAACGGATATGAATCCGGGCTATCCTTATTGCATAAATGGGGACTGACAACTCAAATTCCTAATGAGAAGGTTATTGTGACTAATGTGGTTGCTCACGGTGCTAGAAAGGATAAAGTGCTTGGTATCATCACTAAATCTCCCAAGATAGCTGTAAATAAGGATAATAAAAGATACTTGCAGGTCCTTGATGTTTTAGACATTCTCAATAGAGCACCTGTAGATGCTGAAGAACCGTATCAAGTTATTGCGAAACTAATAGATAGATTGGGATTGTCCTACGGAATGCTTTTGGCTCTAGCGGGAAAGTATTATAATGGAAATACAGTTAAGCAACTGAGTAAAACAGCGATTGCAGGAGGATTGGCGGCATGATTCTACATAACGATCAGGATGCTTTCAGAGTACTACTAGAAACAATACATAATGAGACTGGGTATCGTAAGGACGTTTTAGAAAAAGACTATTATGTAGTTTTATTGCTGGAGGAACTGTCAAAATTACAGAGGGACGGATTGCCAGCTTATTTTAAGGGTGGAACAGCTCTGTATAAAGCATTGAAAACTACAAATAGGTTTTCAGAAGACATTGATTTATCGGTTGATACAAGAAACTGTACGCGCACAAGAAGTGATAAGCTGTTGGAAAAGGCTACCAAGAAGTATGTGTCGTTGGAACGTGATGCGAGCAAGGGAGTAACACACAGATCTGAGGTAATAGCAGTATACAACTATAATCCCGTTACTATTATTGACGAAAATGATGCTTTGCAGAGATTTGGTAACGTAAAAATTGAGGCAACATCATTTACAATTAGTGAGCCGGTGGCACCGTTAGAGGTAACTCCTATGCTTTATGAGTTAGCAGATGCTAGATTTAGAAGTATATTGGAAGATACATATCAGATTAAACCATTTACTGTTGATACGATAACTTTGGAGAGAATCTTCGTTGATAAACTTTTTGCTGCAGAGGCCTATATAAGAAATGCGAATGTTGGTAATAGAGCATTTGAAGCGGCTAAGCATATCTACAATTTGTCGGTGATGAAAGAGCATCCCAAAATCAAGAAATTCATTAGGGATGATGATCACCTTCGTAAACTTGTAATGATAAGGCTTGAGGAGGAACTGCAAAGGCTAGATGGTATACCCAATGTTCTGCCAAATGAGTTTCTCTTTTTGAAAGATTCTATTCATAAATCTATGGTTAAGGATGCTTACAATATCATGCAGAAACAGTATGTATTGTTGGACAAGGATAGGATTAGCTTTGCCGATGCAGAGAAGGCCATTGGTGAAATTGAAGCAGAATTAAAAAATAAAACTGTATGGCGCAATTTAAAACTATAGGGTTAGGCTCACTAAAGGTAGCCACTATAGTATTGTTTGCGATATGAATGAAGATTATATTCAGATGATTGAAAAACGAATGGGAGTTAGCAGAATTGAGCTCTGATTTGGAGTTCATTTCCAGTTACAGTGAATGTATACATGATATTTGCAGTGGAAAATAAAATAAATGCTAACTAATGTTCATAACTAAAGTAATACTCATAACTTTACTAACTTTCATAACTAAGATAACAAAAATAACATTCATAACAGTAATTAAAAAAAAGACGCTCTGACAGCCTTTCATTAGGCTATATGAGCGTCTTTTTTCCGCATCTATTATTTTCGTTAGTAACATTACGAAAATAATAAGGATAACAGCAATTATTTAAGTTATGAACATAATAAAACTAACGTTAATAATACAAATAATGAAAGTTATCTTCGTTACTAAACTAACAAAAGTTATCAACGTTAGAATAGCATAATCCACTTCAAAATGCTATAATACCATTAGTAAAGGAGGCAGAACCGGATCTATGGCCAAGAAGAAACAACAAGAACCAATAACGGAATCACTATTTGATTTCTGTGAGACAGAACAAATCCAACAAGTCAGCTTTAAGGAAAAAAACACAAACAATACGAATTCTGCAAGCGAACCCGAAAAGGCCTCAGAAGAACAAGAAGAACCGGCACAAGAAAAAAACAGTAATCCAAGCCTGTCTTCCGGAACTTATACGAATCCCAACAGCCAAGGGAAAGACCTTCCCGTTACTCTATTCAAGACTTTGGGAAAAAGCAGTGTGGGTTCATGGCAGGAACTTTTTGCCGGCTACACATCCCTTAAAGCCATCACATATTCTTCCAGCATAGGGATGTTGAAACAGGTCGTAAAGATTGTCAACAACGTTGAAATCATCTTCGGCAACGAAAGCATCCTTGGATCTATAAAAGATATCATCGCGGCCCAATATGCTACAGTAAAGACACTGCAAGAAGAAAACTTTAAGAACAACAACATCTTAATCGACAAAATAGAACAGGACAAGCTTTCCCTGTTCGTTACAAGCATTGATGCGCATACAAGCCATCAAAAAATCTATCTGCTGTCAGACGAAAAGAACAATTTCAGAACCATAGTCGGCAGCGCAAACCTCTCTTTGAAGGCTTTCGGTTCGACCGGCAATCAGCTGGAAACGATTATGGTTTCTGACGATTTCGACACTTACGACCTTTTTCTAAGCATATACCTGAAGACAAAAGAGCTAAGTAGCCAAAACCTGACCGTAAAGAACATAAGAGAACTGAAGCTGGCTACTACAGAAAACCTTCCGTTCTTCCAGCAGATCAAGGACCAGAAAATCATAGAGATAATAACTCCGCCCAAAGAGGAAATCTTCTATACGGTTCAAAAAGACGAATTCAACAAATTTGTCGAGAAAAACAATATAAATCCGGAAGACCTTTTGGAAAAGAAAAGCAACAAAGTACTGATAACCTATACCAAAACAAAGGAATTTTCTCAAAAAATCAATATAGCCGCCGACCAAACCCGAAGGACATACGAGACGTACCCTGATTTATATATCGACAAATACAAACAAAAAGCATATTATAAAGGCAATCCTATTGATACATCTGATATTCCTAATGATAAATTTGCCAAAGATATAGAGATCTTCGTAAAATATTTCCAAGGCTTCTTTGAAAAACAGCCGCCATTTCAGGGCAACGTGAAGACCAACATAGACAAATACTATGCAACCGTAAACTACGCGTTCTGCGCCCCGTTCCTTCCTCTTTGCAGGCACGAGACAATAGGAACCAATATGCAGGTCTTTCCATATCCCCTGTTCCTTATCCTGAAGGGAACTACTAACAGCGGCAAATCGTCGTTGATGAAATTCATTCTGAAGCTGATGTTCAACCAGTTCCACCCCAAAATTGAGGGCGGAGGCGGACTTATCCAAAAAGCGGAAGACAAGGAAAACGCTCCTGCGGCACTGAAACAGAAATTGGAGTTTACTAAGGGATTCCCAATCATGATCGACGAGCTCAGCCCCAAACGCTGGCAGGAATACAGTGCCAAGTTTATCAAACACGACAGCACAAGCCGATTCTGGTCCCCTATGATTATGGCGACTAACGATGTAAAAGAGATTAATGAAGCGTTGAGCAAAAGAACAATCACCTTCGAAATCAACATGTTCACAAACCGTATGAGCAACCTCCAAAGAAAGCTTTTTGAAAACGATTTGGATATGCTTTCAGGCTGCCTGTACAAAGAATATCTGAAAAGAATGCTCGTGTTGCTTCCGGGATTCCTTAAAACCATTCATTCTTCGGATAAAGACGCTCCGATACCTGATATTCTCCTCTTGTCATCAAGGGTGCTGCTTTCTATATTAAGCGAACATATCGATATCAAAAAGTATCCATACATCAAAGAATACGACATCCAATACTATCTGATCAAGGCAAATCTTGACCAAAACATTCTCGATTTTATCGACCTTTACTCAAAAATCGGGGACGAATGGGAAATCAACAAGAAGCTGGACTATATCAAAATCAAATTTGAAGACCAATACAAAGCAAGAAACTTCCAGCGGAAATACGGTATAGAATTCACAACGCTTGAAGGACGATATATAATAATGCCGTTAAAAAAGACGGAAAAATTCTTCCATATCAAAATCGGCAAAAAGAATCTATTAGATTCCTTAAAGTTCTGGGAATGACAAAAAAGCCTTCCTTTCCGATTGTAATACTCATAACTTTACTAACTTTCATAACTAAGATAACAAAAATAACATTCATAACAGTAATTAAAAAAAAGACGCTCTGACAGCCTTTCATTAGGCTATATGAGCGTCTTTTTTCCGCATCTATTATTTTCGTTAGTAACATTACGAAAATAATAAGGATAACAGCAATTATTTAAGTTATGAACATAATAAAACTAACGTTAATAATACAAATAATGAAAGTTATCTTCGTTACTAAACTAACAAAAGTTATCAACGTTAGAATAGCATAATCCACTTCAAAATGCTATAATATCATTAGTAAAGGAGGAACGCAATCATGTTAAATGAGCTTATCTTTTTTGAGGCACGTATCTTTAGAATGTTCTGCGAGAAATTGCAAGTTTCGCCTGTTGATGCTAATAAATTATTTGAGAAGTACGGTATATGGAAATATATTGAAGATACATATGATATGCTGCATTTGAATAGTGATGAATATGCTTTGGAAAATATTTTAGAAATATTAAGGGTAAATGGTGTAAACTATGAAGCTTAAAGATGGAATGATGTTGTATCATGGAAGCTACACTCCGGTACAAAATATTGATTTAACAAAGTGTGCAGTTGGTAAGGACTTTGGTAAGGGATTTTATGTTACGGCTGATGAACTTCAGGCTAAGAATTTCATAAGAACATCGTTGCTGAAGGCTAAAAGATCTAAGCATATAGACGATAACCAAAATTATGGATACGTAACCTGCTATAAATATCATACTCCTACTGAATTTATGCCGATATATGAATTTAGCGATGCAGATATAGAGTGGTTATGGTTTGTTTCTTTAAACAGAAGACAAAAACTTGCCGAAGAATTATCACCTAAGTTACCTAAAGAACTTTTTAAAAGTGAAATTATCATTGGAAAAATTGCTAATGATACTACTAATCCGGTTATTACCACATATCTGAATGGATTATATGGCCCGTTAGAAGATGAAAACGCTGCAAAAATGGCAATATCCCTGCTTTTACCAAACAGATTAAAGAATCAGTACTGTTTTCTAAGTCAACAAGCTGTTAACTGTTTAGAAGTCATAGAGGTGAGAAAATATGGAAATTGAAAAGAAAAAATTCTGTGCAGATTTAATTTTAACAGATGCTATTATGGATATGGCTGAAGAAGACGGCATTACCTGGCAAGAAGCTAGAAGCAAAATTATTAATTCTAATGCTTATACAGCTCTATATGATCTTGAAACTGGATTATGGGGAAACGGACCAGATTACTTCAGAGATTTCTACAAGAAAACAGCATAAATAAGATGAATGCTGACTAATGTTCATAACTAAAGTAATACTCATAACCTTACTAACTTTCATAACTAAGATAACAAAAATAACATTCATAACAGTAATTAGAAAAAGACGCTCTAACAGCCTTTCATTAGGCTATATGAGCGTCTTTTTTTCTGCAGACTATATATAATTACAAGGCCATATAAGCTTCTTTGGCATCCCGAAGGCCTTTATACTCAAGCCAATGCACCATAAAATCATCATCAGGATAAGATTTCTTGATACGCTCACATTCGGCCTGATCATCTTTGCTGGATGCAGCAAGAATACTTAAAGCATAAGGAGAAAGAGCAAGGTCAAATCTACGCTTGCCTTCAGCAGAAACAATGTAATAATCATGCTTCGGCCTGGAATCAGCAATTATCTGACGTTCACGATAATTTAGGTTAAAGAAACCGTAAACTTCTTCATTACCTTGGTTTAAAGCCTGGGCATTAGGCAAAAAGAAACGAGTCATGCAGCTTTCAATGATAGCACTTGAAATGCTGCATTTTTTTATGTCTTCAAGATTTTGAGTAGCAAAGATAATGCTTACGTTATTCTTACGCATGGTCTTAAGCCATTCACGGATTTTCTCAGCAAAAATAGGGTTATCCAGGAAGGTCCAGCACTCATCAAGGATAATGAAAGTAGGAGAACCATCACAATTTTTCTCAATTACGTGGAAAAGATAAAGCAGGGTAGGCATAACAGCATTTTTCTTGCTCATAAGCTCGCCCATCTCAAAAGACTGATAGCTGCCAAGCTTTAAGCTGTCAATATCACTATCAAAAAGCTTGCCATAGGCACCAGCTGTATCAGCAATACCTTTTGTTTCAACAACAAAAGGCTCGAGTGCATCTCTAAGCTCCATATTCTGTACGAACACCTTAATGGCCGTTAAAGTACGTTCATCGGGAGGCGTAGCAGCAACAGAGGTAAGAGCGTCCCAAATAGCTTTACGCTTTTCAGGATTCATCTCAACGCCCTCCTGAACAAACAGCTCCTGCAGCCATTCACTTGCCCAAACTTTTTCGTTTTCATCATCGATATAACGGAGAGGTTGGAAAGCAAGATTATTGGCACTATCATCATTACCAAGGTCGTAAAAATTACCTTTTACTGCTGCAGCAAAGACTCGACTGGAAGCACCCTTATCAAAGACATAAATGCGAGCTTTCGGAACGCTGCGGAATTGACTGGCAAGAAAATTAAGAAGAACTGACTTACCACTACCGGTAGGACCGACAACAATACTATGGCCAACATCACCTACATGAATATTAAGGAAAAAAGGAGTAGAGCCTTCAGTTTCAACCTGAGCAATCGCAGGAACAGGCTTACCAGAACACTCTGAAAGATGCTTACAATATTCATCACCTGACCAAACACTAGATAAAGGCAAAATATGGCATAGGTTAAGAGAGCTAATAGCTTTTCTGCGTGGATCAGCATAAGCATTACCTGGTAAAGAACCAAGCCAAGCACTTGCAGCATTCATGGTTTCAGGAGCAACGGTAAAGCCTTTATTAGAATAGATACGGCTGATTGCACGAACCTTATTCTTAAGAATATCCATACTGCTGTCAGAAATAATGATATTGCTTGTAAAATCACCAATTGAAATGAAATTATTACCTAATTCGACAAGAACATCATCCGCATCAGCAAAACGCTGGAGAGAAGTACTGTCGACCATGACAGATTCCTCTTTATAGAAAAACTCACGCAGCATTGTCAGGATATTCTTATCGTTAGCCTTCCACTCACGCTTCAAGGTTTCAACATCATCCTGAGAATCGACTTTATCACGGCAAATAAAACGAGTTACCCAACGATATTCCATATTCAGCCTGTTAAGTTCATCCAGCATACAGGGAAAACTTTCTGGGGGAAAGCTGCGTATGCAGACAGGAGTGATATGCTCATTTTCAAAATCGTCACCTAAAATGGGATAACTGCCACCAAAAAAGGGCATATCGCAAAGCATATCACCCAAACAAACAGGTTCTAAAGGCCGCTTAACTTTCTGCTTGCGCAAGCTTACACAGTTATGCAGATAGGTAAGCATTTCCTCATCATCAAGCAAGTGACAGGAATAAACTACAGAACTGAATCCGTCAAAAAATTTGTTTAAAGAAGTCTGAAACGATTCAAGATTATCATAAAAAACTTTACGCATATCAGTATCGTTTTCTAACTCATTTCTATAAAAAAGCTTGGCTATCTTAGCCTTTCTGGTACTTTTAGGCAAAAACTGCAAAGTAAAATAATACTCACCAATAAAGTACTGATCGTGGTTAAAAAAATTCTGACGTTCATAATCCATCATCTGACAAGCTTTGTCAGGGAAAGTCCTGTCCTTATAAACATTAGCTTTTACACGTCTAGCTTCAATATAAAAACACCAGCCTTCACCAAAAACCTTAAGATAATTGTTAACCCTGGCAATAAGAGCCATAAGCTCTTCACTTGTAGCACTTTCCTGATCAAGTCCATTATAGCGGATAGTCGCCATAAAACTGCCGTCCTCATTCAGAACAATTCCCGGGGCACATAAAGCAAACCACTGAACATGGCTGGATAATTTAGTGTATTTAAAATTATACTCTCGCAAATCAAATAAATGCAAAATCTACACCTCCAAAAATCTGATTACCAGAAGACTTTTTTGCTTTGGATGTGATTTATAACAACTTTAAAAAATATATCATCAGTTTTTGTTGCTTCACGCATAAACATATGAACTACAAATGCAACAGGCAAAAACCAATACATCTGCATC